>Ga0307408_100000183_pt1 | contig 69517 bp, 57 predicted proteins | sample 322Cmetagenome_FD_202116 | JGI IMG/M metagenome (GOLD analysis project Ga0307408, IMG submission 202116) | Maize rhizosphere microbial communities from greenhouse at UC Davis, California, United States - 322HYB-C-3 | ecosystem: Host-associated > Plants > Roots > Rhizosphere > Soil | place... | reverse complement strand
CTATCATAATTGGATCTACGGTTTGATGAGGCATTGCCCCGTGTCCACCTTTTCCGTTGATCGTAATATAAATTTCATCACTTGACGCCATGTAAAGCCCTTCTCTGAAACCAACTTTCCCTGCTTCCATTTCAGGAAACACATGCAATGCCACCATGGTTTTCACTTCCGGATTCTTCAAAACACCATCGGCAACCATAATTGAGGCTCCACCAGGATTTTTTTCTTCTCCGGGCTGGAAAATCAGCTTCACAGGATCTTTCAATGAATTACGCACCGACCATAAATATTCTGCAGTTGCCAGATGGATAGAAGTATGAACGTCGTGTCCGCAAGCATGCATTACTCCTTCTGTTTTACTCTGAAAAGTTCTTCCGGTTTGTTCTAAAATCGGCAGTGCATCCAGTTCAGAGCGCAAGCCGATGCAAGGTTGATCTTCTGTGTGATGATCGGCCCTGATCATTCCTACAACTCCGGTTCCCGAAAAATGCTTTGTAAACGGTATACCGATTCCTTCAAGACTTTTTGCGACAAACTCCATGGTGTTCTTCTCTTCGAAAGAAAGTTCAGGGAATTGGTGCATATGTTCGCGGTAAGCTTTCGCTTTTGCCACTAAATCGTTGAGAATATCCTGCGGAATCTTCATTGTCATTAACAAAATGAATTCGAGATGGAAAGGTAGGTAAATTTTCAACTCTAAGAAAGGCAAGTTTTATTTTAAACGTAGAGAAAATAAGACCGCAAAGGTATTTCATCGTGTTGTTGCTCATTATAAATCTGCAATACTTTTAAGAGTAACCTCCAGCCAAAGTTATTTCTCGGTTAGAAGAATTTTGCGTGTGGAAATAGAGGAAACCAGGTATTCAGTAACATATTTCTTTTTGTTCACGGTTGATCCCAATTTCAAATTATTCATGGCATCAAGTGTCCAAATACCTTCGGAATACGTTCCATAACCGGGAAGAAAACTCCTCATTTCAGGATTTGTGGGATAGCAATACGACGATTGATAATATGTACTGTCGGTTTTAAAGTTATAAATCTCATTACAGGTATTCTCTTTCACTTTTGTAGCAATGGAATCAAGCGTAAGTATAATGGTCATTTTACCTTTCTCGTTTTTCACCGATTTTTCCACGTACCAAAGGTTGTTAAGCGTGATTTTCTGTCCAAAAAGAAGAAAAGAGGAACAACATAAAATAAGGGTCAATAGAATTTTCATTTTCCGGGGAGTGATGATTTTGGAGAATGGTAAACAAAATAATGAGATCATCATCGACCAAAACAAAAAAAACGAGCACTCACGTACTCGTTTTCTAACGTCTGGGAGGAAGACGGGGTTCACATCGACTACATTTCATTTCGCTCAGTGTAAACTTCTCACCCCGTCAGCACCAAAAACAAAAAAAAACGAGTACTCACGTACTCGTTTTCTAATACCTGGGAGGAAGACGGGGTTCGAACCCGCGACCTCCGGAACCACAATCCGGCGCTCTAACCAGCTGAGCTACAACCTCCAGTTCTGCTTCGTCAATTAACCTACCTTCGAAGCGAGCCTGCCTGACGGCTTTGGCAGGTGCAAAAATAGAATTTTTTTCCCAATTCCACACAATTCACAACATTTTCTGCCTTGGAATTAAAAAACATTCTACTGTTTTTAGTTTATGTTCTTTTCAAAGAATTGAATTCCAACCCTTTCTAAAGTAGAACATCAAGAAGGTAATAAGGTGTCGATTAACACAATATTTACTGTAATTTTGCGTTCCGAAACGTGATGAAAAAACTTTTATTCTTTAGTGCATTGGTTTTCCTGCTCGGAGGTTGTGTAAAAAACGAACCTGCTCCGGTATGGCTTGAGATAAATGAATGGTCGATAACCGACAATCCGTTGGTAGAACCAGGATATTTATCGCATAATTTTACTGATGCCTGGGTTTATGTAGACAACAAACTCATCGGTGTTTTCGAGTTACCTTGCAAGATCCCGGTGATGATGGAAGGAAACAATAAAAGCATCCGTGTTTATCCGACCATTCGAAACAATGGAATTTCCGCAACGAAGAAAATCTACCCTTTCTGTGAACCCTACGAAGTTTATGATGACCTCGTTTCCGGTGAAACTATTACGCTTAACCCGGTAACTAAATATTACTCCAACTGCCAGTTCTGGTTAGAGGATTTCAGTACAAGCAACGCAGAATTTGCTACAGACGAAGATGTTTCCAACGCAGAAATGTACATTGAAGAAGATCCGGAGATTGTTTTGGATGGAAAATACGGGCACATTCATTTTTCGGGTGCCGACTCACTTTGGGTTGGTGTTTCGTCTCTTCCGCTTCAGCTTCCTCAAGGTGGTGCCGAAGTGTATCTGGAAGTAGAATACAGGAATTCTATGCCTATCATGCAGGGAGTTATTGCTATAATGAACGGAGGAACTGAAAACGACAATCCGTACATCTCAATGAATGCTCAAGGCGCAAACGACCTTGAATGGAAGAAAATCTACATTGATCTTAGAGAGATCGTTTCTTATTACACCAATGCGACCGGGTTTAAACAATATTTGAAATCCGCAATTAACAGCACATACCCTTCAGGAGATATTTACATTGACAACATACGACTAGTTTATTTCTAAACTACATGACACGCTTACTTACTTTCGTTTTAGTTCTTACAGATTTCATTTCAGCCGCCGCTGCCTGGAGCCTGTTTTACTATTTCCGAAAGACAGTAATTGAGAATGTTCCTTTTGAAATCAACAACACCTTCTGGCAGGGAACATTCATTGTAGCATCTGCCTGGATCGTTTTCTACCTGATACAGGGAACATATCTTGACGTTAGAAGACTTTACCGTCTGCGAATTATAGGATTAACTTTATTTGCAACCATCTTCGGTTGTATCTTGTTGTTCTTTGCTTTACTGATAGACGACAGAGTTGAAAATTACCGTGATTATTATGAAGCCTTATTCGCCCTTGCAGGTGCACATTTTCTTTTCACCATTTTTACCCGACTGATCCTTACCAGCATAGTTGTAAACAGGGTTCATACAGGGAAAGAAGGTTTCAGAACCGTGATCATCGGTGGTTCGGATAAAGCGATCACTATTTATAACGAAGTTCGGCAATTGGCCAAAAGCAGCGGAAACCTGTTTGTCGGCTATATCAACCTGAATGGCGTTGACCGATTGCTGGACGGCGAACTGGATTACCTGGGACATGTTGATCAATTGGAGAAAATCCTGAACGACCATGATGTGGAGGAAGTGATCATTGCATTGGAAAGTACGGAACATGAACGCTTGAAAAATATCGTTTCGCGAATCAATCATCATCATGTTGTCATAAAAATTGCGCCGGATCTATTCGATATTCTTGCCGGATCTGTGAAACTGAACAATATTTTCGGGGCGCTTTTGATGGAAGTGAACCAGGATGTAATGCCAACCTGGCAGCGCGTTATTAAGCGTACCATGGACATTGCGCTCTCCCTTTTTGCAATTGTGATCCTGATTCCGTTTTACATCGTTTTTGCCGTTTGTGTAAAGCTGTCTTCAAAAGGACCTATCCTCTTTTTCCAGGAACGTGTTGGTTTGAACGGCAGACCATTCAAGATCATCAAATTTAGAACGATGTTCGTTGATGCAGAGAAAATGGGGCCTCAACTTTCCAGTTCAAACGATCCGAGAATTACACCGATCGGTCGTTTTATGCGCAAGGTGAGAATTGACGAACTCCCACAATTCTTCAATGTATTGAAAGGAGACATGTCGTTGGTTGGGCCACGACCTGAACGCCAGTACTTCATTGATCAAATCGTAAAAATCGAACCCCAGTTCATGGAACTTACAAAAGTTCGCCCGGGAATTACTTCCTGGGGGCAGGTAAAATACGGCTATGCTGAGAATGTAAACCAGATGATCCAGCGCATGAAATACGATCTTCTTTACCTGAAGAACAGAACGCTGGCACTTGACCTGAAAATCATGCTTTATACGGTAATGATCGTTATCAAAGGAAAAGGAAAATAGTCTCGACTACCTTTAATTATTCGTTAAAAACAAATACTTGTCAAGTACATATATTTTCGGTTATCGGGCGTAGCCGAGATATCGAAATTCAATTCTTCGTAAATACTGCTATCGCCTCAATGTGGCTTGTATGGGGGAATTGATCTACCAAACTGATCTTTGTTGTTTTGTAGCCGTTTTGTTCAAGCGTATTTGCATCACGTGCCTGGGTTGCAGGATTACATGAAATGTAAACAATTGTCTCTGCACCCAAAGCAATTACTTTCAATAAGGTTTTCGGAGCTATTCCTGCACGTGGCGGATCCAAAATGATCGTATCTATCTTTCCTGCATATTCAGGGTGAAGATTCAGGAATTTCCCTACGTCTGCAGCGAAGAACCTGATCTGATCCAGCTTATTTTGTTTTGCGTTTCGCTTTGCATCTTCAATCGCTTCTTCAACAATGTCAACTCCGATAATCTCGGAAACATTGATGCGTTGAGCGACTAACTGACCAATCGTTCCGGTTCCACAGAACAAATCCATGATCACACCGTTTTCCTTTGTATTCTCAACAACGTAATCTATGGCTTTCGTATACAGTTTCTCAGCACTCATAGGGTTGGTCTGGAAGAAACTCTCCATGCTGATCTCAAACTTCAATCCAAGCAAATCTTCCACAACAACTGCGGCTCCGTAAAGCAATGAACTCGTTCCGTTCTCAATCTTTGCCCTGTCGGCAACATTGTCATTGATCGTATGCCAGATTCCGGCTAAACGATTCCCTAGTTTTTCTTTCAGGAAATCAACTACCACCTGTGGTTTGAACTTCTCAATTCCATCTGAGCTTGTTACCAAATGCAACAACAACTGATCCTGGTGGAATGATTTTCTAACTACGATGTGGCGAAAGAACCCGGTTTTCTTTGGCGGATGCCATGCCGGTAAATTAAACGAAGCCAAAACTTCACGCAATTCAGGAAGAATGGTTTCCCATTGCTCATCAAATAAACCACTCGGCTTATCCAAACTTTCTACTTTCCACCAGGTTCCGCGTCGTTTGAAACCCAGTGCAAAAGCATCGTCTTTCTCTTCTCCGGTTGCAATTACGTGCTCGATGGAAGAAAAACTGTACTCCATTTTATTCCGGTAGAAAAAAGGTTCCGGAGCGCCTATGAATTCATCAAAAAGCGATTGCGGATCTTTAATCCCACCTAGTTTTCTATAAACGTCAAGTGTATTTTGCTGCTTGTGTTTTTGCTGTTCTTCAATAGGAACGAAAATATACGGCGCACCAGAAATTTCCTGGTAAGGCAACATGACTTCCACCGGTGAGCGCTCGATCACTTCTACCAGTTTACATTCTGCATGTCGTTTGCGTTTCTTATCAACACGTGCACGGACCTTTTGTCCCGGGAATGTGTTTTCCACAAAAATGACAAAGTCACCTTCGTCTGAACGCATACGCGCCAAACCTTGTCCACCGAAAGCTAAATCTTCGATGACAACTTCAATAATTTCGTTACGATGTACCACTTGCTTAGATCATGCCTCGAATCACACCTTTATCGCATGATTCAATAAATGATAATATTTGATTCTTGATCGGGGAATCGGGCATTGTTTCTTTCACAACATCCATTCCTTTCGACATATTGTTATTCTGAACGTAAATAATACGATAGATATCTTCTATTTCACGAACCTGCTCATCTGTAAATCCACGACGACGTAAACCAACTGAATTCACCCCGGCAAATGTAAGTGGCTCGCGGGCACATTTCACATACGGAGGAACGCTTTTACGGATCAATGAAGCTCCTGCAACGAAAGCATGAGCACCAACGGTCATAAACTGCTGAGAAGCTACCATTCCTTCAAGAATCGCGAAATCTTCGATGGTAACGTGACCGGAAAGTCCAACATAACTTGCAAGAATCACATTGTTCCCGATAAAACAATCGTGAGCAATATGAACGTAAGTCATCAAAAGGCAATTATCACCGATCTTTGTCATCATTCTGTCGTTCGTACCACGATGGATAGTCACACATTCACGGATCACCGTATTGTTACCGATTTCAACTGTTGTGTATTCACCGGCGAACTTCAGGTCTTGCGGAACAACACCGATAACAGCTCCTGGAAAAATCTCACAATTCTCACCTATTCTCGTTCCGGGATAAATGGTAACATTCGGATGGACCTTTGTTCCCGAACCGATGACTACATCATCATAGATAACAGCAAATGCTTCTACGGTAACATTTTCAGCCAGCTTCGCTCCGGATGCTATATGAGCCAATTCACTTATCATTCTGTCTTATCTTTAATGACCTGAGCAAGCATTTCTGCTTCCATTACCACTTTTCCATTCACGTATGCCTGACCACTCATGTGTACTAAACCTCTTCGGATAGGAGAAATCAATTTCAAATCGAAGACCAGGGTATCACCCGGAACCACTTTTTGCTTGAATTTCACGTTATCAATCTTCATGAAGTATGTTGAATACAAATGCGGATCTTCCACTTTGCTCAATGCGAAAATTCCTCCTACCTGTGCAGTTGCTTCAATTTGCAAAACACCAGGGAAAACAGGATTGCCCGGGAAATGCCCCTGGAACATCGGCTCATTCATCGTAACGTTTTTCACACCTACAATATGCTCTTCACCGATTTCCATCACCTTGTCTACCAATAAGAACGGGTAACGGTGAGGAAGCATTTTTTCGATATCGTTGATGTTATACAACGGCTCTCTGTCCAATTGGAAATCCTTCGCGCCTTTCTCTTGCTTCTTGATCTGCTCTTTCAACACTTTTGCAAAACGCGTGTTTCCTGAGTGACCAGGACGAGCTGCAAGAATATGTGCTTTAAGTGGTCGACCAACCAGGGCCAGGTCACCAACAATGTCTAACAATTTGTGACGTGCCGGTTCGTTTTCAAATTTCAGTTTGATGCTGTTCAACACACCAATTCCATCGTAGTTAACAGAAAGCGTGTCCTTTCCAAGCATTTTTGCCAGACGGTCCAATTCTTCCTGGCTGATATCCGGACGTTCAACAAGAACGATAGCGTTATCCAAATCTCCCCCTTTGATGAGGTTGTTGGCTGCCAAAAACTCCAATTCTCTCATAAAACAAAATGTTCTACAAGGTGCAATTTCCGTTTCAAACTCAGTAATCTGGAACATACTTGCGTGTTGCGTTCCAAGCGCGGGGCTTTTATAATCCACCATTACAGTAACACGGTAATGATCATCAGGAACTGCAAGAAACTCAATTCCGTTTTCTATATCTTCCCATTTCAGGTTTTCGTTCAATTCGAAATAATCTCTGTCGGCATCCTGTTCAACAGCACCAACACGAAGAATTTCTTTTACGAAAGGTGAAGAACTTCCGTCCATGATAGGAATTTCAGGACCGGTAAGTGTAATCAGCGCATTATCGATCTGCATACCGTACAAAGCAGCAAGAACGTGTTCAGTTGTGTAAACACGTGCTCCATTTTGTTCCAAAGTTGTTCCACGATCCGTAGAGATTACCAGGTCAGCGTCGGCTTTGATCGTCGGTTGATTTTCCAGGTCGATTCGTTGGAATTTGTAACCATGGTTAGCATCTGCAGGGTGAATGGTCATTGTTACTTTTTCACCGGTGTGCAAACCAACACCAATAAATTCAATTGCTTCTTTGAGGGTACGTTGTTTATCTGCCATAAGTTATTCAGGCTTTTTATCCAATGATTTTAATTTTTGATCTAATTCGTTTAGTTTCTGCAAAATAAAAGGCAGTTTACGGAATCCAAAATACGATTTTTTGAAATCGTCGATAGAAATTCCCGGTGAGCCCATCAAGGTATCTGCCTTCTTTACCGTACTCGGAATTCCTGACTGAGCCACGATCTTTGTTCCATCCGCAATTGTGAGGTGGCCGCTAATCCCGGCTTGTCCGCCAACCATAACATGCTTACCGATCTTTGCAGAACCGGCAACACCAACCTGTGCCGCCAATGCAGAATGTGCACCAATGTCAACATTATGCGCCAAATGCACAAGGTTATCTATTTTAACTCCCTGACGAATAATAGTAGAACCCATTGTAGCACAATCCACGGTTGAATTGGCACCAATTTCCACGTCGTCTTCGAGAATAACATTTCCAATTTGAGGAACTTTTGAGAAAACACCTTTTTCATCAGGTGCAAAACCAAATCCATCGCTTCCGATCACAACACCTGCATGCAACACACAGCGCGCTCCGATAACACAGCCTGAATACACCTTCGCACCAGCAAAAAGTATGGTTCCGTCACCGATTTCTACATTATCACCAATGTAAACATTCGGATAAATGGTAACGTTATTTCCAATTTTAGAGCCTTCACCGATGTAAGCGAATGCGCCGAGGTACAGTCCATCACCAACAGTTGCATCATCCGCAATGAAAGACGGCTGTTCGATCTTCGGTTCTTTCTTGCTCATCTGGTTATAGATATCCAACAGCTTTGCAAAACATGCATATGCGTCCTCAACTTTCACAAGAGTAAGCGAATTCGGAAGTGGCTTAGCAGGTTCAAAAGAATCGTTTACGATACAAATACTTGAACCTGTGGTGTAAATATATTCTTCGTATTTCGGGTTTGAAAGGAAAGAAAGAGAGCCGGAAACGCCTTCTTCAATTTTCGCTAATCCTGAAACTGTAACGTCAGGATTTCCAACTACTTGACCATTCAAAAGGCCTGCTATTTGTGATGCAGAAAATTCCATTTAAACAAAGGTAATAAAATGATTCACTGTAATTCTCAGTTTTGGCTGACTTATCAACAGTTAATGTTTTGTAATGCGTAACGAGTCAACATTATCAAAACTTTCTACCGTGATATGTTCCTCAAACCAATAGCTAGATGCAGTAACCTTTAATTGGGTTGGAGTTTCAAATACAATTTTTTGCATCGGATACGGACTTGCTGAGAAATCAGACCTGCCGAAATCAATCATTCCGTTCTTTTTCAAATATTTCTCTACTTCTTTGGAATCGGTCAAACCGTATTTCTCTTTTTCTTTATTGAAGTATGAATCATCTTCATTCAGGAAAACGATGGTTTCAACATTGGGGAAACGGATCATTTTACCAACTCCCTCTTTTGTGTTTTTTACCGCAAGAATACTTCCTTTAGGAATACGTACCTCAGAGATAAATGCATCTTGCGGAAGCGTAAACCACAACTTCACTTCTTTTCCTTTTATTTCCTTGGAAATCTCATATACTTTGGTGCTTCCATCCTTCTTGCTGGCAGAAAAATTCACATCTCCGTCGTTAAGGAAGGCAACGATAGCGGCAGAATCCAGGTTCAGTTTAGCGAAAGCAACCTGGTCATTTTCGGGAACAACAATAACACGACCAAGAATGGTATTTTTCACGCGGTTATCGGGCTTCCAGGAACAACCTCTGTCCTTAAAGAAAAAGAAGACGAAAACCAATCCGAAGGCAAAGCCAATTCCATAGTATTTCAGTCGACGAAGAAAGTTTTTCATAATCTCGAATGCGACAAAACAGATCGCGTGGCAAATTTAAGGATTTCGAAAGGATAAACGTTAAATCTTCGGTTGTCTTGCACCTAAAAATCGGTAGACTGTAAAATTTGCAGGGGTGAATTGCAATGGGTTTCTATATTATTCACTTCGAAGCCATTTTCGAAACAAAAGACTTTCAGTTTACCACAGATGGCAGATTAAAGCTTCCGCCGCGGACACTCGCTTCTTTAAGGACATCAAGAGTTTTATAAGTTTTATGAGAGGCGCCTGGTGCGCCTATTCCGCACCAGGCGGATTCAGCGTAAGCATTAAGCGCCTCACACTATCTGGGCATCAGTGGTAGAAAAATAAGAGTGGGTGCGCATCATGGTTAATTGTAACACCCCTACGAAAACAAAAAAACCTCGTCACGAGGACAAGGTTTTTTTATCATTCTGAATGAAATTGATTAGATCAATGCATCCAATTTTGCTGTAAGTTGGTTTTTAGGAACTGCACCAACAGATTTATCTGCGATCTCACCTCCTTTTACGAAAAGTACAGTAGGAATATTACGGATCCCGAATTGTCCTGCAACTCCCGGATTCAAGTCAACATTCACTTTTCCGATTACTGCTCTACCTTCGTATTCACCAGCCATTTCTTCGATAATTGGAGTCAACATTCTACATGGTCCACACCATTCTGCCCAAAAATCAACTACTACTGGTTTGTCTGACTTCAACACAAGCTCTTCAAAGTTTGCGTCTGTGATTTCTAATGCCATAATTTGCGTTCTTTAATTGAAATAGCTTTCGCTTCTTCAAAGTTAATTTAAAATTGTACTACTCAAAACTCCTACCAAAACAAATTAGACCGTCAGCTTGTCATGCTGAACCTTCATTCGTTTCATGGTTTTCTGATTATTTGTTTCAAGGCAGTAAAAATAAATTCCATTCTCGAGTTCTGATGTGTTGAACCTGACAATATGTCCACCACTTTTGAACAATTCGTTCTTCACTACCATTTTTTCCGACAAATCCTGGTTCAAAATACTGAATTTCACTTCCTTCGAATCCTCAATAGTGAAATAGAATTCAAGCTCACCGGTCACCTGCGTATTGTTCAATTCATACAATTTTGCATAAGCAGCGTGGTTGATCGCCCCTCTGTTCATTCGCTGAATGAAATTCTTATAAAGGAGGTACAGGATCAAACAAGCTGACAAGCCTATCGAAATTGCATAAGCGTAACGCATTGATGAGCGCCTGCTTACATTATATGTCAACTGGTAAATGGAGAATGAACTTACCAGCAAGCTGATCAATAGAACTATAAGTTGGTTTCTTTTTGTCATAACGAAACTATTCCTTCAATTTTAGAAGCTTTGAGATATACGTCAATAATATCATCAACATTCATCATCATTTCCTTGGCTGTTACGCTGATATACTTTCCTGTCTTGGATTCGTTGAAATTCATTTCAGAAAGATCAGAAAACAGAGCCGTTGCCTGAGCCAAAGCCTGAGGGGTATTCGGAACAATGAACTTAAACAAGTAAACATTCGGCCATTCTTGTAATTCTAACTGCTCGCGAAGTTTGCTAAATGAATCTGAATCCATGACTAAACATATTGAAAACGCAAAGATAGTCGCTTTAATTCCAAAAAGAACAAATAAGCGGTTTCATTCGTCTTTATTTCGGTAAACGGTACTTCACCCAATTCATGAAAGAAGTTTATCCCTTTTTCTTTGAACATGTTAAATCCGGACTGCAGATGCATAAGTTGTTCTGTTGCCCCTACTTTCGGATCTTCTTCTTCCCAATTTAAAACGGGGATCAGCCCATAAAACGCTTTCTGAAGATCGAATCCGGCTTCAATCAACTCCAACAATTCTGAAGGCGATGAGGTATTAAAACTTTTTAATTTCCAGTTGGAATAAGCGCTGGAGAAAATCAACCAAGCTTCATGCATGTTCAAACCTGCATAATCCGGAAGCGGAAAATTTACCGGTGAATGCTGAAGACCTGTTATTTGCTCAAATTCCTTCAAGCCCTCCAATGCTTTTATTTTTGGCCTGGCGGTAGCACGAAGCAAGGGTTTTGACTGAAGCTGTTTCTTGATCTCAAAAAACTGATCTTCAAAATACTCTTCAGCACTTTCAAGATCGTCAAAAGTCAATTTACCAACTTCTATCACTCTTTTTCACCTTTATTCTTACGCGCCCTGATATTTAGGAACTCGATGAGTAAAGCGTAAACCATCGCAAAATAGATATAGCCTTTCGGAACGTGTTGTCCGAATGATTCAGCAATCAAAAGCACACCGATAGTAACAAGGAAACCAAGCGCGATCATTTTGATTGTTGGTCTTGCATTGATGAAATCTCCAATGGGTTTAGCAAAGATCAACATGATGAGCATTGAGATGATTACGGCAGCAAAAATGATGATCAAAGGATCTCCGTGTGCTTCATGACGAATATCGTTAGTCATACCAACAGCTGAAATCACAGAGTCGAAACTAAAGATAAAATCGACCATTACAATTTGCATGATCACAGAACTCAAACGTGTTTTCTTCTTTTTAGAGCCATGCTCTACTTCACCTCTAACACTGGAACTCATTTCACCCACCGACTTATAGATCAGGAACAATCCACCGATCAGAAGCACTAAACTGTGACCTGTAAATCCATAACCATAAACAGTAAACAACGGATGTTTATCCAGTGTCATGATCCACGACACTACAGAAAGCAAAATAATTCGAATGATCAATGCCAGACTAAGTCCGAGAATTCTCGCCTTTCGTTGATCCTGTTTCACCAGGCGATCGGTAATAATAGAAATGAAAATGATATTGTCGATACCCAGCACAATCTCCAAAAGAGTCAATACTACTAAATAAAAGATACCTACGCCGGTAGTTAAAATATGAAAATCCACTTCTTATTAATTTTCGACAAAGTTAATAGCCAGCCCCAGAAAACCATACTTTTTAGGGAATATTGACAAGAATAATTTGGAAATCTGTAATAAAATGAACTAAACGTTAATTTTTTTTGAAACGCTTTTTTTTCTGACAAAGATTCCCTTAATTTGGAATACAAAACCTGAGACCTGTCTCGCCCAAAGCGAACGGGATTCAAACCAATAGAGAGAGCTTGAACTGTTTTTCGTAGTAGTTTTTACGGTTCAGGCTCTTTTTTTATTCCAATCCTCGTGTTTTTTTCCCGCGAAGACGCAAATGATCCCGCTCTGCGGAATCAGCTCGCCTAACGGACTCGCACAGGATCATTAAAGTCATCATAATTAGTCTCTCGTTTTTCAGCACTCAGTATTAGGCGCTTATACTCAACTCTTGGTTTTCTGAAGTTAACCAGTAATCCAACTTCTATTCCGGATGCTGCTAGATAATTGATGGTTTGTTCCACATGCTCATTTCTAAGTTCCGAGACCGCCTTTGCTTCAAGTATAATCTGGTCATGAATAACAAAGTCTGCGAAAAAATAATGAGGTAGAATAATGTCTTTATAGTTGATCTTGAATTCCACTTCCCTGTCAAATAAAATTCCCATTTCGTTAAGCTCATATTCCAACGCGTCTTTGTAAACAATTTCAGAGAATCCGACACCCAACTCTTTATGAACATTAATGCAGCAGCCCACAAGTTCATAAACTTCTTCTTTCAGTAAATAGTCTTTCATACTACTTAAGATACTGAAAAATATCAGATTAAAATTATTCCTTATTTGAATTTATTCGCTGTCCGTTAGGCAGCGCAATTTGCGTCTTCGCGGGAAAAGAAACACTGGCAGTCGATACAAGAACTACTTTTGGGAAAGCTCCTCAAAATAAGACTTTAGAATGGCACTGTTCTGAATTCCGGTTGTGTGTACTTCGAGGACCTTTGCCCGTTGATCTGAAGGATCCAGGAACAATTGCAGTTCATTTTCCAGCTCTTCCTGATTTGTTGCAGAAGCGTAAGAAATACGGAATCCTTCACAGATCTTTTGTGCATCGTAGGTGTGTTCGGCTACAAACACTTTTGATAGCTGGTTTGTAGAAGAAGGTCCGGGAATAATATTGAAGATATCCCCACCACCGTTATTAACCATAATTATCCGAAGATTTGCAGGAACATGAGCATTCCAAAGCGCATTCGAATCATAAAAGAATGACAGGTCGCCGGTCAGCAAAATATGTAATGATTCCGAATCAATAATTGCGGCACCTGCTGTAGTGGAAGTACAACCATCAATTCCGCTTGTTCCACGGTTACAATAAACTTCACCTTTAAACAAATTAGGGAAAAGTAAACCGTAGCGAACCATTGAACTATTGGAGAAATGCACTTTTGAAGGAGCAGACACCGACTTCATTATGGTTTCCACCACTTTAAAATCCGAGAACTGTACATTAGCAGAAAACTGGTGGTGTTTTTGAAGCATTTTCACTTTTGCATCCGACCACAAACTCCCCAGCAAACTCAACCCCGAGCCGGAAACCGCTTCACGGAAAAAATGTAGAAAATCGAGCAGCTCAACATCCAGTGACAAAACCAAACCCTGAAAAACATCCGAAAAAATGAATTGCTGGTTTACCGAAATCACTTTCGCACCCGAATCACGAAGGTATTTCTTGATTCGCTTTGAAATAACAGCTCCTCCGATCTGCACGACCAAATCGGGTTTGTAATTCGAATCTTCTCCAACGATGGCAAGAACAGAATCAATGGGCTCGATTACATTTTCCGCATGAACGTTACTCGTATGCTCAACCAGCACCGCCACTTTTTGTTCCTCTGCAAGCTGAATGATGAGATGATCCAATTCCGGATTCTTGTCCTTTTGTCCAACCACCAACATACATTTCTTCGACTTACCGATCAAGCCCTTGATCTCTGACTTCGCAACTTCACTCAGGTATTTTACGGGGGCAGGATTTTTAACCAAAACCGCATCGTATTTCCCATTTGTTTCCACTTGTTCATACAAAGGCTCGGTAAACGGAATATTAATGTGGACAGGCCCTTTTTTTGTTGTCGCTTTTTGAAGTAATTCCGAAATACGCAATTGAGCCTGCCATTTTTTATCGGCATTAAAGAACTGAACGAGATGGTAAAAATCGAGGACATGGGTTCCGAACGCGTTCTGCTGACGAATCGTTTGTCCGTCGCCGTGATCTATCCATTCAGTGGGTCTGTCGGCTGTTAAAACCACCAACGGAATCTGCTGATAAAATGCTTCCACGACAGCTGGAAAATAATTCAACGGTGCGGAACCGGAAGTACAGGCAATTGCAACAGGGCGCTTTAGTTGTTGCGCCATTCCTAGTGCATAAAACGCTGCACTTCTTTCGTCGGTGATTACAAAAACGGTAAAGAACGGATCTTCGTCAATTGCAATTGTCAAAGGAGCATTCCTGGAGCCGGGAGAAAGCACAACATGCGTAATGTTGGATTGTTTCATCAACTCTACAAGGAGTTGTACTTCTTCTTTAGCGCTTGTAACCATATCGTAAAAATAGTATTAATACGCTCAGAAAGTTGAAGGGAGAAAGCGTTTTTAAGACTTCTCCCCTGGAGGGGAGATTGAGAGGGGTGGCTTAATATAACTCAGACAATAAGCTTCAACCACCTTTGATCCCTCCTCAAGGAGGGAGAACAGAATTATTTAAAAACCTTCAACAAAGTATTCGCTTTATGCTCCGTTTCTTCCCATTCTTTTTCAGGAATGGAGTCTTTTGTGTAGCCGCCTCCTACATATAGAAAAGCAGCATTTTCGAAAAGCTGTGCACAACGCAGGTTGACATACAATTCCGTTTTCTCCTTACTTACCCAACCAAACATTCCGGCGTATAGTTCGCGTTCGTGCATTTCACGAGACAGCAACAGATCCAGTGCTGCTATTCTTGGTGTTCCGCAAACCGCAGGAGTAGGATGAAGATCCAGTGCAAAATTCCACGCTTTTTGAGGTTCGCCCTGAGCTGAGATGGGCGTATACAAATGCTTTACCGGCCCGGCAATTTTTTCGATGGTTTCTTCCACTTCGATAGAAGCGGCTTCAGATCGTTGCAATGCTTCCACAACTGCATCTATGACATATTGGTGCTCCAGAATCTCCTTTTCTTCCCAGGCTTCCTGACTTGCAGAACTTCGGGTTCCGGCAAGAGCCATGGTATTCCACTGATTTTCGACCGTATTCAACAGCAATTCAGGAGTTGCTCCGAACCAGGTGCCGAACAGTTTCGAGCTGACAAGGTAGCAGCATGCATTCGGATAGAGTTCACAGGCTTTTTCGAATGCTTCGATCGCTCTTTTACTTTCAAAGGAATGCTTTTTTACCCGGCTGTAAACTGCCTTTTCGACATTCATTACCGGAAATCCGTTCAGAAGCGCATTCGCCTCCAAAATGTAATCACGTGGAGAAATCACATAAGGTTCTTGTGAGGCAAAATGAAAGGTGAAATCCTCCTTTTCGTTTTTATCCGAAAGTTCAAGTGCAAAAATCCGCGAATGCGTGAAGTCAGAAAAAACAAAACCATCGAATTGATAACCTACACCAACCTGTTTAAACTCACCTCGAAAATGTTGAACAGGTTTACCGGGCAACCGTATGATCAAATGTTCGCTCATTTTACGGGAACAACCATTATTGTTAAACGGCCGGTACAAACCAACGCATTCGTGGATTCATCGAAGATATCCACTTGCCACAAATGTGTACGCTTTCCACCATGCACCAATTTTCCGATGGCTTTAACGGAACCGCTTCTAACTCCTCCAACATGATTGGCGTTGATTTCGATTCCAACCGGAGCTTCTTTGCTCAGATCCAAAAGCAAGGTTGACCCCATAGAACCGATAGATTCGATCAAAGCTGCGCTCGCTCCACCGTGCAACAATCCCATAGGCTGGTGCGTACGATGATCCACCGGCATACGAGAAACCACATAATCATCACCTATCTCAATGCATTCTATCCCCAACTGTTCCATCAACGTATTCTTGTTGAATTCATTGATCTTGTCAATTGGAACCGCTTTCAGTTTTGGTTTGTTCATGCTGCAAAATTACAAAAGCATACTTTGAATAATGCGTTATCTAGCAAGAATTCAAAAACTAAATCCGCGAACAATCAAGGTAATCAGATTTTCATAAAACAAGCGTTGGCTTTTATCCGTGTAAACTAACCCTGACTGCGCAGTTGTTAAATAATTTCCTGCCTTCATGAATTGAGGTTTATAATATTGAAAGATCGCCATGTTGTGATGGGCTGCTGAAGCCAGAAGTGCAGAATCTTTGCATGAACCGTAGTCACGTGTCACTTGTTCTTCAAATATTTTTTCCATAATCGGGATTCGTGGATCGTCCAATTCTCTTCCGGGAGTATTTACCCATGAGTTTAATGCAGAAACAGCATTATTCCAATCGTCAAACTGCTTGTTTTTCACCGTAATTGCAAAAACGGGGATTTTAACTTTAGTGAAAAAATAATTGTCGTTCAAAGACTTCATTGCAAGTTCCAGGTGATCTTTAGTTACTTGGTTTTTGTATTTCTCAAGCGTTAATTCACAATCTTTCTTCGCAACATCGATACTGATACTGGAATGTCCTTCCAAAGCCCAATCTTCGGTCACACCGGATTCATCTATTTTATTCCCCTTTGAGTCAAACAATTCAATTGTTGTAACCACAGGAGTGACACTTTTGTATGTGTACGATTTTGATGTGGTGCCGGTTCGGCTGGTTGAGTTCTTGTTACTTCTTGAATTCTGATAAGCCGTTTTCTTTGAATCGAAATTATGATTCCAAACTGTTTCCCTGGAAGTTGGAACATACCGTTTGCCCTTTGCCGGAGTCGGATTTAAGGACGATTGATTTCCTGTTGTATTACCAAATGAAGTACTGTAAATCAAAATCAAATCAGCTTCGTTCTTTGAATTCACCAAGGTATACCTACTCATATCCAAACTTGCAGTTAGCTCATACCTGAAAATCGAATCACCATCAACGACAGGTGCGATGTAAATACTCTGCGCACCTAAACATTTTTCAGACACAGGTTTAAAAAAGAAGGTTGTAGAATCAACGAATTGGTAATTGATCTTTTGAGCGAAACTAAATGTTACACAAACAAAAGCTGCAAAAAATAGGCAAACAGTTTTTAGTGATTTAGTGGTTTTCATATTGACAAGTTTAGTTAAAGACTTTTCTGGCTTTCAATAAAGCTAATGTATTTTTCATTGCTTCCTGGCTATGATGAATCCTGGAGTCCAATTCTTCTGATTTCAGGATATATTCTTCTGCCTTTCTGTAATTGTTAAGCATGAATTCCTGGCAAGCTTTTGCATAATAACAAACCGCCGCTATTTCATTATCAATGCGTGCTTTTTTGTTATTCGGTTCATATTCAACCAGTGCAGCGTCGTATAATTTATTCGCTTCAATCACATCAGATGACGACATATCGCCAGGATTGGATGCCATCCATTTGTTCATATAATCTGCTGCCATATTCAGATCAGCATAATCTGTTTTACGCGATTTTACACCAATACTGTAAAGAAAAACGGATTGTTGAGTAAACAAATATTGATTGGCAATTACAGCAAATGCTTCCCTGGTTTGTTTCTCAATCGACTCATAAGTTTTCTTTCTTCTTGTTTCCAGATAATCGTCATAAGCACGCTGATAACTTACAGTTGAAGTCCCGGAAGCTGTCAATCTTTCACGTTGTGTATTCGAAGAAATTCTTGTTCCGTTGGCAAGAAATAAGTTCAGTTCAAATCGAATTTCTTCATCACTGTCGTATTTGTAAGTTGTGGTTGTTACTGTATTTCCCTGTTTGTCTTTACTTGTTGTTTGAGATACGGAAGGTGTTGCATTCTTTTTCCATACGCGGTACACTTCACTTGTAAAATACATGTCTGCAGTTTCAATTCCAGTTTCAAGTGTATAAACATTTGTATTGATCTCGTTGGAGATTAAACCTGAAGTTTGTCTGTCATCAACGAATTTCGGCAGAACATAAATACGTGTTAAACCGATGTAATCCATATTTAAAGGTGGAACATTCACTACCCGTGTTGCTGCAAGGTCAGGTTTAAGGTTTTGGGCGTATAAATTAAGTGCTGCTATATTTAGTGCCAATCCAAGAAACAATTGTATTCCGATTTTCATTTGTAAGTATTAAGGAATGTAATTTAGCGACTTCAAAAACAACGCCAAAATTAGATCTCCAATATCATAGAACCTAATCCTCTTTTTTTTCAAAATGAAAATGAATAGTTCGATTTGAAAAAAAATCACAAAAATAACACGTCATCTTCACGCTAAAAAAATCAGTTCTAACCTACAGATGCAAAAGTGTTTAGGTCGAAAAGCGCAATGAACATTGGCTTACTGGCAAGGTATTGGCACAGCGCGGAACGATAACAAAAGACTGTGCATCCTTCTTAAAAAAAATCTCAGCGATGCCTTTCTTAACGTACAGATAATGTTTATTGAAAATTCAAAAAGGTTTAATCGCCAATTAACTAAATCGATTCACCTTACATATAATTTTGCGGGGGATTCAGACAATATATCGGAACGCAACATTCTCTCACGTTCAGTAACAGAAGTTACAGTCAACAACAAATCCGATTAAAAATCAAATTTGATATCCGTTACTATCAGGCACCTGATGATAAAACTACAACAGGTTAGTAATTGAACAGTTAATGACACAACTAATTTAAAACCAACAAAATGAACAAAAATCTACCCTTTTTAACAGAGTCTTCAGTTCGTAGGTGCAAATATTCGTTCAAAACGAGGGTTTGTTCATCAAAAAACTATGTATGCATATTTAATCCTGTGATATTATTTGTTCATTAAACGGAATATTAACGACAAATGTTATATAACTAACGACAAATCTTACACAAATACCATATTAACTAATTATTTACGTGAAGAAAGCCCATATCAACTATTTCAGCAATGTACCGTATATTAGGTATGTTCTACCATAGAAATGTGGTATTGGGATTCTGACTATTAAACGACGCTACGATGAAACAACTCTCCATCAGGAATATTTGTACCGGGATGGTATTTATGTTCATGAGCTTACAAGCTCAATCGCAGGTATATTGTACGGGAGATACACCATTCTTTACCGTAGACCTTACAGGTAACCCCACTGGTACCTGGATCAGTCCACAGGTTGTGCGCGACGGAAGTTGCTGTGGGGGTGGGGCAAACCAGGTGAACTGTATTGAAATGATGATCACACTTGATCCTTCCGCAATCGGTATTAACTTTTCGGTTTTCTCAGGCGCAAACCCGGGTGGATCTCTTTACTACCAGGTAAATTGCCAGGGTGTACCGGTTTCTACAGGAACAGGTAATATTTGTTTGAACGGTCCGGGACCTCACTACATCTCCTATTGTAAAGTTGGAAATAACCAGAATGAATATGCTATTACCTCTATACCCGGACCAACGGCAACAGCAGATATCACGATAACAGAAGGTTGTTCAGTAGGAATGAATGTTCAAGGGATGATTCCTGCTACGGTTAGCTGGAACTCTATTGGACCGGGAACACCAGGACAATACAATAATTTCCTAAGTAACACTACCAATACAGCCAACGGTACAAGCGGAACTCCGTTCACAGGTTACAGCAATGTGATTGTTACTCCAACCCTTGGTGCTCCAACTTCAATTCAATATGCAGTTTGCGGAAACGTTAGTTCACCATGTTTGACACAAGTATTTTGTGACACGATTACGGTTACTGTTCTTCCGGATCTCGCCGTTGATATTCTACCCGCAGCACCTTATATATGTTACGGGCAACCTTTCGTCACTCTTACGGCGAATCAAACGGGTGGTTTAGCTCCGTATACTTATTTATGGAGTAACGGGCAAACAACTTCTTCCATTAACGTAACGACTCCGGGCAACTATTCGGTCACCGTCACCGATGCTACCGGATGTCCGGTGGCCACCGACCAGGTAACGGTCACCCAATTCGTCAACCCGATTACAGCAAATGCGGGACCGAATCTCACCGTATGTTCAGCAACATCTGCCAACATAGCGATTAACGGATCCGTAACCGGAGTAACAACCGGAATGTGGTCAGGAGGAACAGGAACTTATTCTTCCAGCACAACCGATCTTAGCCTGAACTACACAATGTCGGCTGCAGAAATTGCGGCCGGGTCTGTTACTTTAACATTAACATCTACAAATACCGGAACCTGTCCTCCGGCATCCGATCAGGTATTGATAACCGTTTCCGAAATGACCGCCAACCTTGTTAGCGTTCAGAATCCAACTTGCTTCGGCGGTGCAAACGGAAGCGCTGTTGTAAGTGCAACAGGTGGTGTTTTACCATACTCTTATTCTCTGAACGGAGGTCCGGGACAGGCTTCTAACTCTTTTTCAAACCTTACAGCGGGCAACTATACAGTAGTTGTTAGTGATAACGCAGGTTGTTCCGGAAGTGTCAACTTTACAATCACTCAACCAACGCAATTGACCTTTAGTTCTACTCCTGTCAATGTAAGCTGTTTCGGACAATGTAACGGACAAATTACAGTAAACGCATCAGGAGGAACGGCTCCTTACACTTATTCAGCAAATAATGGAACAACATTCGGTACTGCCAATCCTTTAACCGGATTGTGCGCAGGTACAATAGGTGTTGTTGTTCAGGATGCGAACGGTTGCTTGACCAATGCGAACGTGAATATTACGCAACCTCCTTTACTTACTGCCAATTACAACCTGACCAATCCTATTTGTGCCGGTGCGTCAAACGGTCAAATTGCGGTTACAGCCGGAGGTGGAACGCCGAGCTATCAATATTCTGTTAATGGAGGAGCATTACAGGCTTCTTCTACTTTAACAGGTTTACCGGCGGGTAATTATAATGTACTTGTACAGGATGCTCAAGGGTGCCAGGTAACAGCTATGCAAGCTTTGATAAATCCGCCAACATTTGCTGTTAACCTGGTAAGTATGACAGAATCTAACTGTGGATTCAACAATGGTGCTATCGAAGTTGCTGCGAACGGAACAAATACGCCGTTTACCTACACCATTAACGGTGGCCCATCTCAACCAACAGGAGTTTTTACCAATCTTATTGCAGGTGCCTACAGCTTTGTGGCAACCGATGCATTGGGTTGTCAGTCTCAAGCTTTTTACGGTGTAAATGACATTGAAATGTCAGGTTCATTGATCGCTCTTGGAAACGTGACTTGTTACGGTGGAAACGACGGATGGGTGCAAACCATTAATAACTCAGGGGCACCTCCGATCACTTTTGAGCTTGATAATAACGGAGTAACTCAAACAATGGGGGATTTCAACAACCTTATGGCCGGCAGCCACATTGTTACTATCTATGATGCTGGGTTCTGTATTTATACACTTCCTTTCACCATTACACAACCCAACGAAATTCAATTTACACCTGTTGTAACGAATGTTAGCTGTAACGGAGGAAATAATGGATCAATCTTCATTTCTTCACCTACAGGAGGAACAGGTGCTATCCAATACAGTTTGAATGGTACAACTTATCAGCCGGGTACAACATTTTCGGGTTTAACTGCCGGAACTTACACGATTTATGCGCAGGATGCAAATGGTTGTGTGGTTTCCAGCCAGGCAACAATTACTCAACCAACTCCTGTGGTACTGCAGTCGAATACTGTGAACCTGACTTGTTTTGGTAACAACTCCGGAACCATTTTGATGGATGGAACCGGCGGTACACCAGGGTATCAATTCAGTATAAACAACGGAACCACATTCCAACCCGACCAGATTTATTTCGGACTTGCGGCAGGAACATACAACCTGGTTGTACAGGATGCTGCAGGGTGTACGGCATTTTCTAGTGTAGTGCTGACACAACCGGCTCCGCTTACAGCTTCCTATGTTCCGCAGGCAGTTAGTTGTTTCGGAACGTGTAACGGCCAGGTAGCAATCACCCCGAACGGTGGAACCAGCCCATATACATACAGTATAGACAACGGTACAACCATTTTGACCAATCCGCTTATCACAGGACTTTGTGCCGGAACTTATTCGATCCAGGTTGTTGATGATAACGGTTGTGGTATTTTATCCAATACGATAATAAATACTCCGCCTCAACTCACCCTGGCAAATGCAGTAACAACATCTACATGCGGCCTTCCTAACGGAAGTGTGGTTGCAACCGCCGGCGGAGGTACTCCGGGATACTCTTATAGTATTAACAACGTTAATTTTGGACCTTCAAATTCGTTCACAGGACTTGCTGCCGGGATTTATACAATTTATGTACAAGACGCAAATAACTGCCCTGCTTCACTTGCAGCGAACATAGGCAGCCAGCCTTCTCCTGCAATCACAGGGATCGCTTCAGGAAACGTAAGCTGTAACGGTGCGTGTGATGGAACAATAACTATTGCAACTACCGGAGGAACAGGAACAATCCAATACTCAAACGGCGGACCGTTCCAGCCTTCAAACATTTTCAATAATCTTTGCGCTGGAAATTACACCCTTTCAATAACGGATGGCAACAACTGTGTGACCAATTATGGAGCTCCATTTACTATTACACAACCTGCCCCGCTAACTTTTAACACAAATAATAATCAGAACCTTACTTGTTTTAATAATGGAACAGGTGTTATCAGCTTCGATGCACAGGGAGGAACAGAACCTTACTTATATAGCATAGATAACGGTACTACACAGTCCAGTTCGTCACAATTTACACTTCTTGATGCCGGAACATATAACCTCCAGGTTGAAGACGCAAACGGATGTACAATGACGGGTCAGGCAACACTAACACAACCTCCGTTACTTGAAATTATTGATCTTCAATCGACCAATGTCATCTGTTTCGATCAATGTAACGGAACGGCCCAGGTAGCTGCACAAGGAGGAACAAACGGCTACACTTATAACTGGTATACTGTTACAGTAAGCCCGAATTCTTCGCAAATCACAGACCTTTGCGCTGGAAGTTACACCTCTGTGGTTCTTGATCAAAACGGATGTTATGATACCGTTCAATTCACCATCACACAGCCTGCAGAAATGGTCATCGATTCTTTGTCAGCATCTAACCCGTTATGTAACAGTGCCTGCGATGGAATGATCACATTATGGAGTTCTAATGCCGCTACTTACAGTTTTGACGGTGGAGTAACTTTCGGTTCGAGCAACATCGATACAACATTATGCGAAGGTGTTTACAATGTCATGGTTCAAAGCATTGACGGCTGTACTGCTTCAATTGACTCGGTAGTTCTGACAGATCCGGAAATCTTATCGGTTATTGCCGGACCTGACTCTATTCTTTGTCCGGGAACTCCGGGAACAGTAAGTGCAGAAGCGTCAGGTGGAACTCAGCCATATACCTATTATTGGCAGACACTTGATCTTGAAGGACCATCACAAATTGTGGTGCCACAAACACCAACAACCTATGAGGTATTGGTGGAAGATGCCAATGGCTGTATCAGTAACCTGGACAGCACGCATTTCGATATTCACGCACCATTTACAATGGTTGCCTCCAACGATACCACAATCTGTCCGGGAACAGCAATCAACATTCAAACGACGGTTACCGGTGGTGTTCCGGCCTATACATATAATTGGACTCAGAACGGTAGCACAATTGCACAAACGGCTCAAACTACAGTTAGTCCTACGGCTCCAACGAGTTATATTATTGTGGCAGAAGACTTGTGTATATCCATTAGCGATACGGTAAACGTAAACACATTTGTTGTACCTAATGTCACTTTCGATGTAACTGCGGATGAAGGTTGTGCTCCAATGCAGGTGGAAATATTCCCTACGATCGACCCAAACCTTATCGGTGGAAATTGTACCTGGACATTCTCTAACGGTACAGTCCTTACAGGTTGTGACACGGTATCTTCAGTATTCTCAGATCCGGGATGTTATTCTGTAGTTTTCACAGGAACATCACCTGAGGGGTGTGCTATGACAGGTTCAGCTTCAGATCTTTTCTGTGTGATAGCCAATCCAATTGCATCGTTCACTTACGGACCTGATATGCCAACTTACATTTCTCCGGATGTTCATTTTAATAATACGTCAAGTTATGCAGACACGTACCTCTGGAACTTCGGCGGGTATGGAACTTCATCCGATGAGAACCCTTATATGAGTTTCAGCAGCACGGAAATTGGCGATACGATCTGGGTATGCCTTACTGCGACCAATTATTTGGGATGCCAGGATCAGATTTGTGAACCTGTCGTTATTGCTGATGAATTCACGATCTATGTTCCGAATACATTTACTCCTGATGGTGATAATAACAATGGTATCTTCGGGCCGGTATTCCCACCGAACTTTAACCTAAAAAATTACCAATTGCTGATTTTTGACCGTTGGGGAGAAGTTGTTTTTGAGAACACTGATCCATACTCCGGATGGGATGGGACTTATAAAGGAAACACTTCACAGGATGGTGTTTACACATGGAAAATAAAAGTAAAAGACGGAAATACGAATAGAATGTACGACATGGTAGGACATGTATCACTTTTGAGATAGACACCCGCTGGGTTATAACTCATAACATCTACAAGCCTTGCGAATGTAGCTTCACATTTCAGTTTCCGGGAATAACAACAATAGTAATACAATACCAATTATAGAATTGACATACACAACACAAAACTACTAACAGCTATACTATGAAGACAATTCTTAGTGTTGTTTTCGGATATTGCCTATTCGGAAACTATTTGCATGCCCAATCAGCTTGTTTTTCATCTCCGAATGACAATGTTTTCGCGGGTCCTACAAACGGGCAAGCCATAGACAAAGGTGATTTTGATAACGATGGAAAACTCGATGTTATTATAGCGAATTTCACCATCGGAAGTAATAAACTCAACTTTATTAAAGGAGATGGCGACGGAACCTTTCAACCTCCTGTGGTTTTTGAAGGTGGAACCCGTCCGATTGCAGTAAAAGCATATGATTTTAATCTCGACGGTAATCTGGACATAGCAATAGCCAATTTCAATCCTGCCAATGTATCCATTGTCTTTGGAAACGGTAACGGAACATTCCAGGCACCCGTAACCTATGCTCCGAATTCAAGTCCTAACGATATTGATCTGGGAGATTACAACCAGGACGGTGCTATAGATATTGTGGTTTCAACCAATAACGGTGCACAAATCTTGATCGGCAGCACTGTTACTCCAGGTACTTTCACAGTTGGGTCACAGTACAATATGGCGAACGGAACGCGGGGAGTTGTAGCTGCGGATTTCAACAATGACGGGTTTAAAGATGTTGCTACCTCAAACATGACTGCGGGCAATGTAAGTGTTCGATTGGGAACAGGAACAGGTTCTTTAAATGGATCCAACAATTTCACTACTGCAGCCGGTTGTTTTGCAATTACAGCTTTCGATATGGATGCGGATGGAGACCAGGATATAGCTACCTCCAATGAAACCGGGGATAACATGTCTGTTTTGATCAACGATGGAACAGGAACATTCAGCGCTCCCTTGAATTACTTAGCAGGTGATGGCCCGAACGGAATTATCAACCAGGACATTAATCTCGACGGAAAGAAAGATATCGTTCTTGTAAACAGTCTGCAAAACACACTTTCTGTTTATCTCAGCAACGGAAACGGCACTTTTCAAACGCATCAGCAGTCTACCGCCATTGGTACACCTCGTGACCTGGTAGCAGGTGCATTCAATACAGACGGATTACCCGATATAGTTGTTTCCGCTTCCATTGGCCAGGTCATGCCTGTTTTTATTGGAAACGGTACGGCAACTTATTCTTCAGGAATTACTGTGGCTGAAGGGAACAATCCAAAATCCCTTCACAATGCGGATTTTAACCTGGATGGAAAACAAGATTTGGTTGTTGCCAATTCGGCAGACAACAATTTCTCCTATTCTCCAGGAATTGGAAATGGTAACTTCGGGGCAGCAACCAACTTTGCCACAGGAACACTTCCGGTTTCTATTTATTCGGCAGACCTTAACCACGACAATTTTCCGGATGTAGTTACTGCCAATACAACATCCAATTCGGTTTCGGTTTTCCTTGGAAACGGTACAGGAGGCTTTTCTGCTTCAACTTCCTTTTCCTGTAATAATAGCCCAAATTTTGTGCGTATCGGAGACCTGAACAATGACACGCATCCCGATATCGTGGTAATAAATTCAGGTAACCAGATCTCTGTATTGAACGGAACAGGAACAGGAACTTTCTCTGCAGCGGTTGCCTATCCAACGGGAAACTCCCCTATTGCACTTGTAATTAAACCTATCAACGCAGACTCTTATAAGGACATAGTGGTTGTAAATAGTGGTGCAAATAACATCGGTGTTTATATTAATTCGGGTACCGGAACTTTTGGAACAGCTGTTAACTACGCTGTAGCTGCTGCACCTTCTGGAATTGATGCAGGTGACCTTGACAACGATGGCGACCAGGACCTGGTAGTGAGTAATTCAACAGGAAACAATATTTCACGCTTACTAAACAATGGATCCGGAGTCTTTGGTACAGCAACCAACTATTCATCAGGAGATGCGGCTGCAAAAGGTGTAGTTATCGGCGATTATAACAACGATGGTAACCAGGATGCCATGGTGATCTTCAATGTTGCTACGGGAACAACGGGTTACGCATCTGTGTTTATGGGGAATGGTGCCGGAACACTTACCTTCTACAAACGTTTCTCAACAGGTATCACCCCGGTTGGCATTATAGCTGCGGATTTTAACAACGATACCAGGAAAGATATCGGTGTAGTAAATGAAGCAAGTAAGAATGTAAGTATTTTACTGAATACAAGTTCCGTTATATCGGCCAGCGGCCCTACAACTTTCTGTAACGGAAACTCCGTGAACCTGCAAGCACTTCCGGCAACGGTATACAACTGGTCAAACGGGCTAACAACACAATCCATTACAGCTTCCACTTCAGGTTCTTATTCACTTACAACAAGTGAAGGAGTAAGTAACTGGTGTACAAGCACCTCTTCCATTATCACTGTGGATGTTACACCCGGACCAACAGCACCAACGATCACGGCAAGCGGGCCTACAACCCTTTGCGCCGGAGGAAGTGTGATTCTCACATCTTCTCAAAGCACCAATAACATCTGGTCGAATGGTGAAACTTCGCAATCAATAACGGTTACTACTCCGGGCAGCTATACCGTGAATTACACTTCGGGTAGTTGCACGTCGCAAACTTCTCTGCCTACAACCGTGAGTATTTATACACAACCGGTTATTACAGCAAGCGGACCAACAACCTTTTGTTCGGGACAAAACGTAACGCTCACTTCTTCTGCAAGTAGCGGTAATACGTGGTCGAACGGATTAACCACGCCATCTATCGTGGTCAGTACATCCGGAACTTATACGGTAACTTCCAACCAGGGAGGATGCCCCCCTCAAACATCAGGACCGATCAGCATTACGGTAAATGCCGTTCCTCCAACACCTACCATTACATCCAACGGGCCAACAACTTTCTGTGCAGGACAAAATGTTATACTTACTTCTTCTTCCACTACAAACAATACCTGGTCGAACGGAGCAACATCGCAAACAATCACGGTTACTGATCCCGGAACTTATACTGTTTCGGTAACTTCATCCGGTTGTTCCTCAAACCCTTCCTCTCCAACAGTTATTACAGTGAATCCTATCCCGGCTGCACCAACAATTACTGCTGGTGGGCCAACAACATTCTGTTCAGGTAACAGCGTTATTTTGAACTCATCCGCTTCTACAGGGAACAACTGGTCGAACGGGGCGAATTCCCCTTCAATCACGGTAACTACAAGCGGAACCTATTCAGCAACAGTTTCAGCCAACGGATGCACTTCTGCTTCCTCAGCTCCAATAGTGGTTACCGTCAATCCAACACCAACTGCACCGACGATTACTCCAACCGGGGCAACAACGGTTTGTTCAGGTCAAACAGTCACGCTTAATTCTTCGGCTTCAAGCGGAAACAATTGGTCGAATGGAGCTACAACTCCATCAATAACGGTATCGGCATCCGGTTCCTATACCGTAACGGCAACATCAGGCAGCTGTACCTCAAGCTCTTCATCACCTGTAACAGTTACCGTCAACCCGATTCCTTCAGCCCCTGTTATTTCACCAAGCGGGCCAACGACTTTCTGCAACGGAGGAAGTGTAACTCTGAATTCATCCGTTTCGAGTGGTAATACCTGGTCGAACAGTGCGGTGTCACCATCAATCTCTGTTACCACTTCCGGTACCTATACCGTTACACAAACGGTTAATGGATGTACTTCCACAAACTCTTCACCGGTTACTGTCACGGTTCTTCCCAGTGCAGCTACACCAACAATTACAGCAGGTGGACCAACATCTTTCTGCATAGGCGGAAGTGTCACCTTAACATCATCAATCCCATCAGGAATTTTATGGTCGACTGGTTCAACAGCGGGCACAATTACGGTGTCCACCGGGGGTTCTTATACAGTAACCTATACCAATGGCAGCGGCTGTTCTTCAACAAGCGCACCTGTATCAGTTGTGGTATCATCAGCACCTCCTACGCCAGGAATTACACCTGGGGGAACTATTACTATTTGTGAAGGAAATATTACCACATTAACCTCATCGTCTGCAAACGGGAACCTGTGGTCGAATGGCGAAACAACACAGTCTATTACCGTTTCTCAGGCAGGGGATTATTCTGTGGTTGTCAATAATTCAGGATGTCCGTCGGGAACATCAGCAACTACAACAGTAATTGTCAATCCGGCTCCTTCACAGCCAACTGTTAGCCCTATCGGACCAATTACCATGTGCCAGGGAGATACTCTTTTCCTGACATCATCAACAGGACTTGCTACAGATGTGTGGTCGACTGGTGAAACCGGCCCTTCTATCGCCGTGACATCAGAGGGGCATTTTAGCGTAAGCACAACCAACTCGTACAATTGTTCTTCTTCATCAGAGATGGTTTTCGTTTATGTGAATCCGCTTCCGGATGTCAATCTGGCCAATATGGACTATTTATGTATTTATGACAATGCCGTTACACTTGACAGCGGATCTCCTGCAGGTGGAATATACTCAGGGAACGGTGTAAGCAGCGGTATGTTTGATCCTGCAACTGCCGGAATCGGACCTTCAATTATCACTTATACCTATATAGATTCTAACGATTGTGAAAACTCAGCTCAAAACCTCATCGTTGTTGATGACTGTGCGGGATTGACTGAAAACACTCCTTCTAAATTCATTGTTTTCCCTAATCCTTCTATCGGCATTTTCACTATCACTTCGGATAAGATCTTAATAGAACAAATTCGTGTGGTTGACGCCACAGGAAGATTGGTAACTGAACAACAATGTTCAAATGAGATGATGGTAACTCTGGATCTACTTTCACTTGCGAATGGAGTATATACTGCCAAGATCACATCAGGAAAACTGATCGAGCACGTTCCTTTGATCGTTAATAAATAAAGAATTAAGTATATAAAGAAAGCCGGTCACTGGACACTGAGGTTACTCGAAGTGCAGTGATCGGCTTTTTTATGTCTGTTATTGCGAATCTGTGAGATCATAATTGAGTTGGGGAAGCCAATTTCAATCTCTATTGTTCATCACCATTCAATTACTGAAGTGGAGCGATATAATTCAATATCCACGCATCCTTTTGTACCACTCTTATGTATTTCCGTTCCACAGCAACCGCTTCAGCCTGGTCTTTCGTGTATTTCAAAATGACATAATAGTACCCATTCCGCTGGTTAATTACTAAATAAGCTTCAGGGAAATACTTTCTGTTTCTGGCTAAAGAAGCATTGGCATTCTGTGTACTTGAAAACACTCCGCACACCACATAAAACCCATCAGGTGAATTTGATCTTAACGAGTCAAGTTCAATGAACTTATAACCTTTGGCAATTTTTATTTCTGCTAATCCCGGAGTCGGTTTCCCAGGAGTTCCTACTGTTTTTCCACCAGGGCCTGAACCGCCGCCAGTGTTATTTCTCTCCGGGTTTTGAGCTGTAGCCTGTTTTTCTTCCAGCACTTTCTTCTCTTGCTCAACCAGCTGTTTCTCTTTTTCTACCTGTTCTTTTTCTGCTAATGTTTTTCTCAGCAATTCCTCCAACTCCTGGTTCCTTTTTGCGAGTTCTTCTTTTTCCTTCTCAACTTGTGCAAGCTGAAGCGTATCCTTAACAATCACTTCTTTCTCAACCACAATTTCCCTGATCTCAGGTTTTTCCTTAGAGCGGAATGTAAAACCAAGCATGATCTCGTGATGTGCACCCGTAGAATATCGTTTCATGTCACCGATAAGGTATTCATAGCTATAACCCACCTTGAGTTGTTTACCTACACGGAATCCAATATTCGTTTGTATGGAATAACCGGATTTGTATCCAACAGAGGCCCAACCAATTTTGGAATGATCAAGAAACGCTGTAAGATCATACTGTAACGGTGCTCCCGGAACAAAACGAAGAATAGCATTCGGACGGAAAACCAGAGCTTTGTTCCCGGAAAAATGGAAATCATATTCTCCTGAAAACATAAAGTGCCGAGCCAGTCGGTAATAGCCCCGCGAATTTTCCTTGTCGAAAGCCACTTTATTTCCTACCAGTTGCGGTACCGCAAAACCAAGTCGTAAAGAGTTCCATGAATAGCTCAATCCTGCGCTCATATCAAAAGCAGAAACTTTCTGGCGCATCGTTGCGAGGTAAGGATCATCCTGATCCATTGCATTGATAGCTGAAAGATCAATACGGTTATCCATCAGGCCGGCCGAAACACCGAATCGTAAATCGCTGATATCATTAAAACGGATCCGGTAAGCATAAGCCAGAGAGGAAGATAATTGCTGCTGAATTCCGTAAGCCTGGTGCGCAACATGGATTCCAATTCCTCCCTTCCCTTTCATAAATGCGCCATCAACGGAAAGATGATTGTTAACTGATGTATTCGAAAAAGCAGTATATCTCTGATTACGTACCAAAAATGCGTTAACATCTCCTGAAGCACCCGCCATTGCCGGATTGAACACAAAAGGATTCAACATGTTGTGATTATAGAACGGTACCTGTTGTGCTTTGACCGGAGAACAAAAAACAAGCAGGAAAAGCAAAGTCAGTTGTTTATTCATTTCCTAAAATTGTTAAGGTTCCTTTCAGTTTATTATCTGTTCCTCCCGGAATTACTGTGTAATAATACGTTCCGTTAGGCAGTCTTTTCCCTTTGTATTTTCCATCCCAATCGTTTTGATAATCGTTACTGGAATAAACTTCGTTTCCATAAACATTGAATACTGTTACAAAGGTGGACGGATAATATTCTATTCCTTCAATAAACCAGGTATCGTTATAACCGTCTTCATTGGCGGTAATGATATTTTTAATATCGAAATTATCAGGCATTACAACAGTTACAGTTACTGCATCGTTAGCCATACAGCCGTTAACATCCATCACAACATACGTATATGTAGTAGTTACCAACGGACTGGCAATAGGATTTGGTACTAAGGAATCGGATAATGACATTCCTGGTGTCCAAACACCCGCGGCCCCACCACTTCCGGAAAGCTGGATCGAATCTCCCTGGAGAATGGAAACATCTATTCCTGCATCTACAACAGGTAAAGGCAAAACTGTCAATTGAATTGTATTCGTTGTTTCTGAGGTACAAACACCATTTTGCAGGGTTACCTGAACATATAAGTCCGTAGTCACATTCGTAGCCGTATATGTTGCCGAAGTTGCACCCGGAACCGGAGACCAGCTAACTCCATCTGTAGAACTTTCCCATTGGATGTTATCTGCAACATAACCGCTTACGGCTAACTGAACAGAATCTCCTGAGCAAAGCTGAGTATCCTGGTTCAAAGTTCCTGCAACGGTAAGCGCATCAATTACAATGTAAGCCGTATCCGAATATGCCCCGGGACAAACCAAACCGTCAATATAAGCTCTGTACCAGGTGGTTTGAGTAATCAAGGGGCAATTCAATGTATTCGAAGTATTTGCAACAATCGTCCAGTTTGCGCCATTATCAACACTCGATTCCCATTGTGTTATGGAACCCGTATAACCATTCAGAGTCAAAACTCCACCAGCCAATTGATCACAAACCGTATCACCACCATCTATTGTACCGGGAACAACAAGTTGCTGATCAATAAAAATGACCGCAGTATCGGAATAATATCCGGGACAAGCAGGTGCGTCGGTATAAACCCTAAACCAGGTTGTTTGCGTAAGGCCTGAAAAATTCTCCGTAGTTGTTGTATTGTTGATCACCGACCAGTTCGCTCCATTATTCGTAGAAAACTCCCATTGCGTTACCGGTCCAATACTTCCGGATAAACTCAAAGTTCCTGAAGCTGCATCAATACAAAGCGAATCAGAACCGGAAAGTATTCCTGCAAATGTCGCCGTTTCAATATAGACCACCGCAGTATCAGAATAAATATCCGAGCAAAAACCTCCTTCAACCAGAGCCCGGAACCAGGTAGTTTGAGGCAAACCTGTAAAACTGTGAGAAGTTGTGGTATTTGCAATTGGGTTCCAGGAAGTCCCATTATTTATTGAAGATTCCCACTGAATAACGGCAGAAGTAGCCCCAATAAGCGTCAACATTCCATCGGCATTGTCGGAACACAACGAATCCGGACCGCTCATTAAAGGTTTATCCGGAAGATCCTGGACAAACACAATTGCCGTATCCGAATAATAACTGGGACAAAAACCACCATCTGTGTAAGCACGGTACCAAGTGGTCTGCGTTAGATTCGTGAAGTTCTCAGTCGTGGTTGGATTTGCAATCACCGACCAGTTGGCACCATTATTTACAGATGATTCCCATTGAACCACCGAACCTATGTTACCGGACAAATTCAGCGTGCCGGAAGCTGCATCAATACATAAAGAATCTGAACCGGAAATGACTCCCGGATCTGTGAGTTGCTCTACATAAACCACCGCTGTATCAGAATACACATCAGGACAAACTCCCCCATCTATAAGAGAACGGTACCATGTCGTTTGTGTAAGGCTGGTAAAATTTTGACTTGTTGTTGTATTGGCCAGTGTGGTCCAACTGCCCCCTGAATTCGTGGAAAACTCCCATTGCAGGGGTGATGCCGAAGCACCACTAAGATTCAAAATCCCGGAAGCACCTGAAATACATAAAGAATCTCCACCAGAGATAGTTCCGGGAGCCGGAACCGGTTGAACCGAAATAGTAGCCGCGCCGGATGTAGCATCGGGACAATAACCTCCATCGATTGTTACCTGATACAGGGTTTGTTGCGTCAGGTTTGAATAAGAATATGAAGGGCTTGTTTGTCCCGTTCCCGTCCATGTTGAACCGCCATTAGTAGAGTATTGCCAATCGGTAATTGTTCCGTTACTCCATCCCATAAGATTCAAAGTACCGGAATTTGCTCCCTGGCAAACGGTAGCACTGCTCTGAACATTTCCCGGAACTATTGGGCAGTCATTGTGCACATTCCATAGCAACGTATCGTTCAGGTGATTCACGTCTCCGGCTCTCGCCACCCACACTTTCACCATGTGATCACCGCACGCAGACAAGTTGGCATTTACACTAAAACTAAAACTCCATGAAGCGCCGGGCAGCAAATTTGCGCTGAGTAATTGTTGCGTCAGCGACCCTCCATCAATCGTATAGCTTACATTAATCGTATTGGAAGGCATGACAACACCTGAATTATTATTGATCAATACGTTGACCACTTCAGCATTTGAAAGCGCACAACCGGAATTTGGCGAAAAGTGATTCTGCAGCCAAACATCCTGGGAAATTGCAGGGAAGCTGCAAACCAAACAAAGCAGTAATTTTATTAATTGTCGAAGCATCAGTAGTTTTGAAGGAATTATTACCTAAAAGAGCCTTGTGAGCTATTTCTAAGATAACAGAAAATCCCATATAACTGCCAACACACACCCCAATAAAATCACATATTAATACAGAAAGATTTTTTCTGATAGAATTTTAACATTGAGCACACATCCTAAAAATTTCGTTAAGCGATTACAACAGTACTTTCATAGAGTATTTCACTAAAATGATCGAAAAATTGTGATCGGGTCTTTAGCATAAACACTTCACATCGGATAGAAAACCATTCAGTCAAAAAAAGAGGTGTTTCGCATTTTTGATTGAATCTGTAAGCTGAACAACATTATATTCACTCAAAATCAAGGTTATGAAGCCCATAATGACCCTTCCATGCAAGAACAAACATTCAGACATGGAGAAAAGAGAAAACGGATATCACTGTAAAAATTGCGATCATGTTCTTACCGATTTCAGAAATTCGACAAATGCTGAGATCCAAACAGCGCTTCAAGCCAGTCCGGGAAAAATTTGCGGGGTTTTCTATCCAAGTCAATTTGAATATAAAGTATCCCATGTTCAGCTTCCTGCTTTCCGGGCTGTCGGACTTTCCCTACTTGGAATCCTGGGTTTTTTAGGTCCGGTGATCACCTCTTGCGAAACAGAACCTTCTGCAACCGAACACAAACAAAAAGCGTTCAACCAGTTGAAGTTCCCAATGCACATAAAGGGAAAAGTGAATGATGAAAAAACCGGGAAATCACTACCCTTTTTCGAGGTTGAAATACTTCAACACGGAAAACTTATCAAAACGGTGAAAACGGACAAAGACGGGAATTTCGATATCCTGATTAATGAAAAAGACCTGGATGAAGAAGTTTTCAAACTGGCAATTGGTGGAAACGGTTTTGAAAATGATACCATCACTTCATCTGTCTCAAAATTCCGAAATAAAAAAGTGAAACTGACTATCCAGGCACAAGCAGAAACTAAAATATGTGCTCCGGGTAAAACAGAATCTGTGTATGTGACTACTAACACCATTGAAGGAGAAATGATGCCACCTGCAATTTTAGGTGGAATCCCGGCAATGCCAGTTGAAATACCTCCTCCACTGCCAGTGGACAATATCGATGTGGTTGGAGTTTTTGCAGAGAGTGATCCGGAATTCCCGGGAGGACAGGAAGCAATGCGCCAATACCTCATGAAAAATTTAGTCTATCCGAGTGATGCTTTAGCCAATAATGTTGGCGGACGGGTTTATTTGAGATTCCAGATCACGGAAGACGGCAGTATTTCTACTGTAAAGGTACAACGCGGAATTCCAGATTGCCAGGAATGTGATGAAGAAGCAGTTCGCGTTGTGAAGTCCATGCCTAAATGGAAACCGGCCGAAAGTAACGGAAAACCAGTTTCATCATGGTACAATTTGCCTATAAGATTCAATCCATAAAAAAGGGGTGATCATTTTGTCACCCCTGTTGTTTCTATTTCTCTAATGCCAAATCCAGCACCTGTTTCATCTTATCCACGTAATGGAATTTTAATCCTTTCAGATAGTCAGGAGCAATATCTTCCACATCTTGTCGGTTGCGTGAACAAAGAATAATTTCCTTGATTCCTGCTCGTTTGGCAGCAAGAATTTTCTCTTTGATTCCTCCAACAGGGAGCACTTCACCACGAAGCGTAATTTCACCTGTCATTGCAAGATTTTTCTTCACTTTTCTTGAGGTAAACGAACTTGCCAAAGAAGTCAGCATGGTAATACCGGCACTCGGACCATCTTTCGGTGTTGCTCCTTCAGGAACGTGAATATGCACATTGATATCATCGAATTTCTCCTGTTCCAAATGCAACCAATCACTATGTGCTTTCAGGAATTCCAATGCAATAATGGCACTTTCTTTCATCACGTCGCCCAGGTTTCCGGTTAACGTAAGTTTTCCTTTTCCTTTAGTAAGCGAGGATTCGATGAACAGGATATCACCACCGACACTTGTCCAGGCTAAACCAGTTACAACACCAGCCACTTCATTGTTATCGTATTTTGTACGCTCTCTTCCTGGACCAAGCATTATTTTCAGGTCTTCGGAAGCCACTTTCACAGCGAATTCTTCTTCCAAAGCAACTTGTTTTGCACGGTTACGAACCAATTTGGCCAACTGCTTATCCAGTGTTCGAACTCCACTTTCATTCGTGTAGTTCTCTACTACTTTCTCTAAAGCTTTCTTATCAATACTGAACTGCTTTTTCGAAATTCCATGAGCTTCCAATTGCTTCGGTAACAAATGCTGTTTTGCAATTTCTATCTTTTCCTCAATAGTATAACCATTCACTTCAATAATCTCCATTCTATCCAAAAGTGGCCCCGGAATGGTTGACAAACTATTTGCTGTTGCAATGAACATTACTCTCGACAGATCGAATTCCGTTTCGATATAATTATCGTAAAACGCATTGTTTTGCTCAGGATCCAATACTTCAAGCATTGCAGAAGACGGATCTCCATGATTGCTTCTTCCTAACTTATCGATTTCGTCAAGAACAAAAACGGGGTTTGCGGAACCGGATTTTTTCAGGTTCTGGATAACACGTCCGGGCATCGCACCTATGTATGTTTTTCTATGTCCTCGAATTTCCGCTTCGTCATGCACACCACCAAGCGACATACGAACGTAATTTCTGCCCAGCGCTTTTGCTATGGATTTTCCAAGCGAAGTTTTACCAACTCCGGGAGGTCCGTAGAAACATAAAATCGGAGATTTCATATTTCCTTTCAGCTTCAGAACGGCCAAATATTCCAGGATACGTTCCTTCACTTTTTCCAACCCGAAATGATCTTGGTCGAGAATCTTTTGGGCACGTTTCAGCTCCAGGTCGTCTACAGAAAATTCATTCCATGGCAAATCCAACAATGTATCAAGGAAGTTCAACTGAACCGTATATTCTGCACCTTGAGGATTCATTCTCCGCAATTTATCCAATTCCTTCTTGAACAATTTGGCAACACGGTCATCCCATTTTTTCTTCAGAGCACGCTTCTCCATTTCACGCACATCCTGTTCCTGGGGATTATCTCCAAGTTCGTCCTGGATGGTACGAATTTGTTGATGAAGGAAATACTCACGCTGTTGACGATCCATGTCATCACGCACTTTACTCTGGATCTCGTTTCTCATTTCGAGTAATTGTGATTCCAAAGTCAAATGCTCCATCACCAAACGTGCGCGTTTTCTAAATTCCAACTCCTCCAGTAATTCCTGTTTTTTAGGAACATCTGCATTCATATTGGATGAGATGAAATTCACCAGGAAAACCGGTGATTCTATGTTCCCGATCGCAAATGCAGCTTCGGAAGGAATGTTAGGCGAATCTTTGATGATCTGAAGTGCCAAATCCTTAATGGAACGGTTCAACAGGTCAAGTTCTTTGTCTTCTTTTTTCGACAATTTCTCTTCGCTATCCGTAAGGAAACGTACTTTGGCCCTCATGAAAGGTTCCGTTTGGTGCGGTTCCGTAATCTCAAATCTTCTTTTTCCCTGGAGAATAACCGTCGAAGTGCCGTCGGGCATTTTAAGCAAACGAACAATTTGAGCAACGGTTCCAATCTGGTAAAGGTCGTTGAAATTTGGATTTTCCTTATCCTGGTCTTTTTGGGAAACAACACCGATGATCTTATTTCCTTTATTGGCATCCTGCAGTAAACGCAGTGATTTATCTCTTCCAACCGTAATCGGGATCAAAACTCCCGGAAACAATACATTATTTCTAAGTGGAAGAATGGCCAAATCGTCAGGAAAAATTTCCTTGTTCATCTGGGCTTCATCATCTTGTGTTAACAAGGGAAGCAACTCAGAATCGTCTTCAGAAGCTAGTATTATTGTATCTTGAAATGAATCTCTCATAATTAATTATGTCTGCACTAACGTTTGACAATATATCGGGAGCAAGTGCTTTCTCTTATTGCGACAAATTGTCAGAATAGAGTTAAACCAATAACTCCAACATTCGATTTTACACGAACGGCAATAATTCAACAAGCCTTATGCCAATTCAAGAGAACTGACGCTTTGTCACGGAACTTGGTTTCAACCAAGAAACTTCCGTTGATTAAGATCGGAAAATTTCCTGATCTTTTGTGCATATTTCGCCCAAAGCAAGCTTCCGTTATACACTCCAACAGTAGCCCTCTGCTTCAGGTGTTTCCATTTTTTACGTTCACGTCTCGACGAACCCAACATCATATAAAAAGCAAAATGTGCCTTAAGAATTGCCCAGCAATGATGAAAATCGCCGCGAACAATAAAGTTAAACCCTGCCAAACCATCAATTGACAAACGGCGGAACAACACTGCCCAAAGCATAGTAGGTTGGTTTTTATGAATCATCAACAAACTGTTTCTGAAATTCAAGAATGTCTTTCTGGGGTTATTATAGCTCAGGGTACTTCCGCCAACATGATAAACCACGGATTTTGGTTCAACAACGAAATGGCCTCCCATCCGTTGTGCTCTCCAGCACAAATCAATCTCCTCGAAATGCGCAAAGAAACGTTCGTCAAATCCTTGCAGCAGATTAAAAACCTCTGAACGGATAAACAAACAGGCACCACTCGCCCAGAAAACCGGAACTGCGTAATCGTATTGGTTTTCGTCTTTTTCAATTACATCGAAAATTCTTCCCCTGCAAAACGGGAAATGATGTTTATCTATAAATCCTCCTGAAGCTCCCGCATATTCAAATTCATCTTTGCGCTGCTGTGCTAAAATCTTCGGTTGACAACCAAGAATCTCAGGATTTTTCATCAATTCCACCATAGGATCAAGCCATCCCGGAGTTACTTCAACATCACTGTTCAGCAAAACAAAATATTCGGCATGAACTTCTTTCAATGCTTCATTATACCCTTTGGCATAACCACCATTACTTTCATTAACGATAATCTGAACTTCAGGGAAATGCTCTTTTGTCCAGGCCACAGAATCATCAGTTGATGCATTATCAGCCAACACTACATGATAAGGTTTGGAATTCGCTACAACTCCCGGTAAAAATTGCCTAAGAAGATTTATGCCATTCCAATTGAGAATGACAACCGCAACAGAAGAATTCGTCATTAGAACTGCTTGTAGTAAAGACCACTGTTTTCTCCGTGTCGACCAGAAATATTGGGATCATCAATGTTTCCTTCCTGTGTATTTCTTTTCACGAGCGCTTGCTGCCACATACGGTTCTGCAATTCACCCACCATATCAGAGTGAAGCAACCTGTAATTGTTGTTCACAAGATCCGGATTGTAGAATACAAAACGTCGGTTACGGTACACTTTGATTGCATCGTATTGCCAAATCTCATAAGGATATTCAGATGGAGACGATTCGCGCGCCGTAATTTGGTTTGGCGGACCATATTGCAGGTAAACCCTTCCTCTGTCGGTTTCAAATCCATCCTGGAAATTCGTAGCATAAAGCCTTTGTACCATTTGTACATTTTTTTTGTACTCAATCCAGGCATCATAAGCGCGAACTCCCGAAGAAACTACCCAGAACTGCTGAATGTGCTTTCTTGCAGCATCTTTATCCTTCGCTTTAAGAATAGAAAGAATATTCTTTGTTTCCGTCATTTTAGCAATAGGAAGCAAACTTGCCAGGTAATAACCCAAAGAATCGTCGGTGATAGAAGCCTGGAAATTTGGATCAAGAATAATATTTTCGATATCAACCGTCATTTCAATTTCGTTGATACGGTCGAAGAAATACGTTGTCTTTGTTGGAATCGGAAGCATCGTTGCTTTGTCGATCAGGGCAAGTTCCAATTTATAGGAACCACTTGGCAATGCCTGAATATCCATACTTCGGATATAAGACACTACGGGTGAAGTTTTGATCCGGGAAACCTTCGTGAAACCAGGAACCTCTTTTCCGTTGGCATCAATAACGCGCTGCATCACGCCAACAAGTGAATCACCGAACATGTGCGAATTGTACAACTCAACATAATATGGGATGGTCATGTCTTCCGGTCCGTAGAAATTTGACAAACGCGGAATGATCTCGTAACCGCTTTTATTCAGCGGAGACTCAGCTGTACTCGGTTTCGCTTCTTCTGCAATAAGCAAATCAGAAAACTCTACAATTCCTGCACGATTAGGGACAACAATGCTCAACGATCCGGAAATTGCCGGCATATCTGAGTTCATATCCATAATAGTAACATCCGCAGTATAATTTCCCGGAGTAAGAATAAACTGTTGAGCATCATAGAAATCGGTAATGATGGAATCGCGCAAAATTGGTCCGTTCAATGCGTATGCCATGTCTTTTACAGCTTTTCCTGAAGCATCTTTGATCACGGTTTGCACGCCTACAGTGGAATGCATTCCCAAAGAATCGATTATATGTTTTAGGGTATATCCAACGTATTGGAACTGAACATCAACCAAAGCTCCCTGACCCTGAACGTAATAAGTTCTGTAATCAAGAACAACTTCGACTTGTTTTTGGGCAATTGTTTGTTTCGAAAACGGAAGTAATGAAACGAACAAAAGCAATCCTAACCTTGCGACTAAATTTTCCATGAATTAAAGATACGAAAATGATTCTGACTGATGGTCGACTTGGTAGTTGATTGAGTTAACCGTAAAAAATATTGATTTAAAAGTTTACTGATATTCAGGCGCATAAATGTTGATGTTTAGTAAAGTTTAGCTTTTTTTTCGGTTAACACTTGCCAAAAAGGAAAATAGCACTACTTTTGTCGCGGAGAGTTGGCAGAGTGGTCGATTGCGGCGGTCTTGAAAACCGTTGTACCGCGAGGTACCGGGGGTTCGAATCCCTCACTCTCCGCTAAAAAAAGCTTGGCAGATTTGCTAAGCTTTTTTTGTTTTAAAGCACTGTTCATTTATGACAACCTATTACGTTTACGCAATTTCAAGTATTGAGAATGACTGGATTTATGTTGGTATGACGGACAATGTGATTCGTCGGTTTAATAGGGAATAATAATGCAATCTTCTTTATCTTCGATTTTCAAAACAATTTATGACACCCAAACAAGTCTTAGAGAAATGGCTTCAATATTTCAACGAAGCAAATGTTGAGGAGCTATCCGAACTGTATTCTGAAAATGCAGTTAATCACCAGGTGGCGAATGAGCCGGTAGTTGGAAAACAGGCCATAAAAGAAATGTTTGCCAGGGAATTTGCAAATGCCGACATGGTTTGTATTCCCGAGAACATCTTTGAAGACGGTGAATGGGCTATTCTTGAATGGAAAGATCCGAAAGAAATGCGAGGTTGTGGTTTTTTCCACATCCAAAATGATCGAATCGTATTTCAACGTGGTTACTGGGATAAACTGACGTTTCACCGTTTGTACGATATTCCTCTTCCGGAATAAAGACTAGCTTTGACAAAACATCTGTTATGAACCAAGAAGAGCAATTATCCTCCTACTCCACTTTTTTCAAGATCTATTTGAGTTTGAGTGTTGCACTTGCCGGTTTAGCAACCATTATTGTCATTTCACTCACTTCAAAGTTCTATAACCCAATGATCCCGGGACTGATCATCGTTGGATTATTGCTGACTTCATCAATCTACAAACTCATTTTCACCTGTGATGCCTACCTGGCTGACAACGAACTGGCATTGAAAAAGAAATTTCGTCCAATGAAACTGTATGCGTTCAATCAAATTCATTCTGTAAAATCAACCGTTTCGCGAAATATGGAAAATGTTACCTTGAAAATGGAAAACGCAGACGGAAGCATAGAGAAATATATGATGCAGTGTTTTGTTGCACCAATAGGGATTGATAAAGTTTCCGACCTGTTGCTGGACTTGAGAAATGGGGTTTCCAGATAAAAGATTCGCGTAATTTCATGATTTCACAACTACCCGATTTCGTAAATTCGTAAAATCACGAATTTTCATATAAATCAAGAGCTCCAGACCATGAAAGCTTCCGATATCATTTCACTCATAACCGTCAACAACCTCGTTGAGAAAACGATTACTGTTGAACGCAACGAGATACTGAAGCACGAATTCGCTATTGATACGGATATCTATTTTATTAAAGAAGGCAGTTTGCGTGTTTTTGTTTACGATGATGACGATGAACGCAATGTTCGCTTTGGATATGAAAACAATCTGCTGGTTTCCCTCGATTCTTTTCTAACTGAAAAACCATCTGAATTCATTATCCAGGCAATTAAAAAAACAACCGTTCAGATCATTCCAAAGGAGCGTTTTCTTCACTTTATACACCAAGATGAAGTTCACTTGCGAATTTGGGCTGCCATTCTGGAAGACCTCGTGCTTCAACAAATTGAGCGTGAGAAAGACTTGCTCATTTCATCACCCAAGGAGCGTTTTGAACGTGTTTTGAAAAGAAGTCCACAGCTGTTCCAGGAAATTCCGCACCGACACATCGCCAATTACCTGCGCATGACACCCGAAACTTTGTCGCGATTGAAAAAGTCTTGATTTGGATCAATGTTTATAATTGCCACTCTTCTGACCTTTGTCAAAAAATAAAAGGTTATGAAAATAGGTAGCGAAGAATTGATAAACGACCTCATCTTACGAACACAGAAAACACTCGTTCAAAGCAAAGAATTTCTTCACCTTGAAGAATCGAAACTCAATCACCGTAATTCACCTGAAAGCTGGAGTGCACTGGAATGTTTGGAGCATTTGAATTTGTACGGCCGGTTTTACTTAAAAGAGATCAAACAACAGATGAATGTGAATCAACGCCCTTCGACCCAGGTTTTCAAAAGCGGGATTCTTGGAAATTATTTTGCAAAAAGTATGTTGCCGGGTACTTCAACCCGGAAATTAAAAAAAATGAAGACGTTCAGCAACATGAATCCCATTAACAGCAAATTGGATAAAAAGGTGATTGAGGAATTCATTGCTCAGCAGGAGGAAATGCTCCGTTTACTGGAAACTGCGCAAAAAAAAGACCTTAATAACATCAAATGCGGAATCACCATTTCAAAACTGGTCAAACTAAAGTTAGGCGATACTTTTCGCTTTGTGATCTATCATAATCAGCGACATCTTTTGCAAGCCGAACGCGTTTTGAACGCAGCAAATTAATCATACAACACCTGGCAATTCGAACAGCTGAAGCTGCGGCGTTTTTTCACCCCGGTATATTTCTTCTGTATTGGAAGATCACAGCGCAAACACCAGGTTTTGGTATGCGCAAGCCAATGCTTTTTCAGTTCGAATTGCTTTTTCCATTCCAGGAACTGAAAACTGTAGATCCGGGCTTCTTCTATCATCTTATCCAGTTTTTCGGCAGGTAATTTCCCTACTAATGATTCCGGATGGACTTTGATCCGATAAAGCACCTCATTCTTAATAATATTCCCGACTCCTGAAAAAATATCCTGTTCCAAAAGCGCATCACAAACCATCAAGTTTGGCCGTTCCCCTAGTTTTAACTTTGCATTTTCAGGATTCCATGTATCGTTCATTACGTCCACACTCCAGTCGTAATGAGAATCAACATCGTCTTCCAGGAACTTCACCGAACAGGAATAAAAATGAAGTTCGCCGTTCTTAAAGATAAAAGACAATCTTGGCGGAGAACCTTCTTTCTTCTCGTCAATCCTGTAACTCCCGAACATCAGGAAATGGATTTTCAGCGTAAAATCACTGAAACAAATCAGAAAATGTTTTCCCCAGGATCTTAAGGCAATTACCTTTTTACCGGCTAAACGCGATTGATCAATCTTACTGTTCCCGCTTACTTCAATTATCTTTTCGCCGCTGAATTTGGAAGCAGCTTCCTTCAAAATCACTATCGACGGACCCTCAGGCATATTTTACTGAATTTGAGTTAACTATTCGATTGAGGTCCTTCAGGTTATTCAGCGCCTCACCAACTGTATTATTGAAATAAACATAAACTTCTTTACCTTCCAGCAACAAACTCCTGATCGAGATAGCCTGGCGCATCAAAAAATCGTCCTGGTACCCACCCTTATAGTCCCCGGCCGGACCATGAAACCTGAAATAGGCAAAATCTCCGGTATGAAGAATCTCCGGAGGAATTGAACCCGGCATATCATGAACAACATGAACAGCTTTGAATGAACGGAGCAACTCGCAAGTTGAATGGCCATACCAGGAACTATTGCGAAATTCTACAGCAATCTGCCAGGAAGGCATGTTCATTTTTACGATACAACACAGCAATTTCTCCAACTGCCTGAAACATTCTATTCCGGTACGGGGCGGAAGCTGGATCAATAAACAACCTCGGTTCGTTCCCACCTGTCCGATAACGTTCATGAAATCCTCAACATCCTTAGTACTGAATTCAAGTCCGTTTTGATGCGTAATCCCACGCCACATCTTAAACGTGAACCGGAAATTATCGGGCACAGTGATCGCCCATTTATAAACTGTTTCCAGCTTCGGAACTTTATAGAACGTGCTGTTGACCTCCAAACTGCTAAACAAGGAACTGTAATAAGTCAAGCGACTTGCGTTTTCAAAAGGAGCAGGAAATTGAGATTTGGGAATTGGAAGGACCAATCCACTCGTTCCTGAATAAAAATGAGAAATCAGCCCTTCCATAACCCTGCGCACTATAAACTATGATCTTTATTTTTTTCCGGACTTTGCGTTTTCGTTTTTCATTTTCTGCTCGTTAGACCAGCTGAACAAACCTTTTTCCGCCCGTGTTGCTTCATCAATTTCTGCTTTACGCTTGGCACTTAGCGACTTATTTGCTTCCTGAACAGATTCTTCCGTACGATCTGTGCCTTCAATCTGCTCATTCAACAAATTATCTGTCTCCATAACATGCTGTAAAGGATCTTCAATCACTTGCCACTCTTCTCCCATTTCCGGACTCTTACCTTCATTCCATGGACCGGAGAAATTCTCTCCATCCGACATATTAAAGTACTTGTTACTATAGCGGGGATCACTTTGCAGTATTCCGGGAGGGAAATTCGGCTGTATGCTATCAAGTGCTGCCTGGAACATCTGTAAATGTGCCACCTCACGTGTCATGAGAAAACGAAGTGTTTCCTTAACATATTCATCGTCCGTAAACTTCATCAGGTTTTCATATACCAGTTTGGCAGTTGCTTCCGCTGCTATATTCACCCTCATATCTACAGTCAGGTCACCCATTCCCATGATATAGGTCGCCGACCACGGATTACCACTGCTATCCGTTAATTTTGGCGTTCCGCTACTCACAAGGTAAAACCCGGGATCTACAAGCGCATCATTGATATAGGTTTCTTTTGCTGTAGTTCCATCAAGCAGCTTGTTCAAATCAGATTCATCTGCCGCATTTTTTAACTCACCATTCACACCTGTGAGCAACATCTGGATCGTAGCACCCACGATTTCCAGGTGACTGAATTCCTCAGTTGCAATATCCATGAGCATATCGTACTTGTCAGGATGCGGTTTTTTACACCCGAAAGCCTGTACGAAATACTGCATTGCAGCTTTCAATTCGCCGTTCGGACCTCCGAACTGCTCCAATAACAATCTTGCAAACCGAGGATCGGGTTTGGATACCCTCACTTTATACTGCAGTTCTTTTACATGATGAAACATAAGCTTTTATATTTAGTTCATTATATAACCATTCCTGGTCAAACATCACGAAAGACCTGACGTTCTTCACAAATTTGATGAGATCGGCCGCGCAATTTGTTATACCATCATTTGTAAAATTTACAGGATTTACATTTTGACTATATTTAGTGCTCTTAATACATTAACATGAACAAAATCTACTTATTAGCGCTTTCAGGAATGCTATTGGCTTCTTGCGGCGGATCTACTAACCCGGCAAAAGACAATTCCATTTCATCCGAAACGGAAGAAAAGAAAAACGAAAAACCGGTTGAAATGACTTTCGAAGAAGCGCTTGATTACCAAAGCGGCGATCGTAAGGCAGTAATTGTGGAAGGCTACGTTCAGCTTTCCGTGATTTCGAATTTTACGGCAACCACACAGAGTGTCAATCTTTACGGACACCGTAATCAAACCACAGGAAAGTACATTTATACCAACATGCCCATCGGTAACGGAAAGAACCAAATGAAGCAGCTTCCGAAGGAATACCATCCTTCCGATGTAATAATGATGGATAAAAGTGGAAAGAAGATCGGAGCAAACCAACGTGTTCGTCTTCACGGTGAATTGTATGCCATTGAATCGTACTCGAAGAAAAAAGATTACACCATTTACCTTGAAGTGACGGGAATTGAATACGTTGACGAAGTAAAAGAAGATTATGCTAAGATGGATCTTCCAACACTTGATGAAAAAGGAGCAAAATCTGACAAGAACTACGACAAAGCATTCAAGATCGAAGGTAAACTTGAGGTGCCGATGTTCGTTTTGATCGACAACGAAACAACGGTTGATATCATTACCGCAAACAACGAAAAGATCAGCCTGAAGGTGGTTACCGGAAACGGAGACAGCCAGATCGAAGAACTGAAAGAAAACTGGACGGAGGCGAATGTTAAAATCCGAAACACGAACGGCCAACTTATAAGCAAAAACAAAAAAGTAACCGTTTATGGAACATTGGGCATGGATGGTTTACACGTTGAACAGATTGTTCAATAAAAAATACTGACAATATTCGGAGAGTCCTTCGCCATGGCGGAGGACTTTTTTTTATCTCACGCAGATTTCGCTGATATCGCAGAGGAGAATACTTTTTGACATCCCGAGGCATTAGTCAATGACGAATGCAATCTGTGTAATCCCCGAAAACGTCATTTACATCACGCAGAATTACATTTATTGACAGGCGATTATTCTCTATTACGCAACAGAAAAAACATCTGCGAAATCTGCGCAATCCGCGTGCGAAAAGTGATGCGAAACAAAAATGGCCGCTATTGCTAACGACCATTTCCATATACTGTTCTAAAAATCTTAATTTCTGTACAATGTTGCTTTCACCGCTTTAACCAAACGCTCCACATTAGGAAGAGCAGCGTCAATCAATGTTGGCGAGAATGCAAACGGTGTATCTGTTTGCGTAACTCGTTGTACAGGCGCATCCAGGTAATCAAACGCATAACGCTGCAAGTGGTAAGCAATCTCAGAAGAGATAGAAGCCAAAGGCCAGCTTTCTTCCAAAACAACACAACGGTTTGTTTTCTTAACCGATTCCACGATACAAGCGTAATCAATTGGACGAATAGTTCTCAAGTCAATGATCTCAACAGAGATTCCTTCTTTCTCCAAAACTTCAGCAGCTTCGTGAGCCACTTTCATGATCTTCCCAAAAGAAACAATCGTTACGTCAGTTCCTTTACGCTTTATATCAGCAACTCCAATAGGAATGATGTATTCCCCTTCCGGAATTTCACCTTTGTCTCCATACATTTTCTCAGACTCTAAGAAAACTACAGGGTCGTTATCACGAATTGCTGCTTTCAACAATCCTTTCGCATCATATGGTGTTGAAGGCGTGATTACTTTCAAACCAGGTACGTGCGAATAAAATGCTTCGAAACTTTGAGAGTGCGTTGCAGCCAATTGTCCAGCGGTACCGTTTCCTCCACGGAAAACGATAGGACAACCGTACTGTCCACCCGACATCTGCAACATTTTTGCAGCAGAATTGATGATCTGGTCGGCAGCCAAAATTGCGAAGTTCCATGTCATGAACTCAACAATAGGACGAAGCCCGTTCATTGAAGCTCCTACAGCAATTCCCGCAAATCCAAGTTCAGCAATCGGAGTATCAATAACTCTTTTCGCTCCGAACTCATCAAGCATTCCTTGTGAAACTTTGTAAGCTCCGTTGTATTCCGCAACTTCCTCACCCATCAAAAAAACACCTTCATCGCGACGCATTTCTTCTGACATTGCTTCACGCAGGGCTTCTCTAAATTGAACTACTTTCATCTTCTTTTCGAGTTGTATTATCGACTTCTTTTAAAGTCGGGTGCCAAAAGTAATAATTCAGAGGAAAGAATCAAAGGGGAAAGCGGAAAGATGATTTAAGAATAAATTCGCCGCATACAGGCATAATGCATCCCTCTCATCATTTCTCTTTAAACTTTCCGCTATGCATCTTTTTCGCTTTCCTCTCTTTTAGTTACATTTGTCACCGTTTTTACTATTAACTGAAAACAATTCACCCTTAAACCCTTTCGGATCTCCGGATTCGGCGCAGTTTTATAATTAATTATTGTAGTATGAAAATATTAGTTTGTATTAGTAAGGCTCCTGACACAACGTCTAAGATTGCGTTTACTAATAACAATACGCAATTCGATGAGAATGGCGTTCAATACATTGTGAACCCGTACGACGAGTGGTACGCACTAGTTCGTGGACTGGAGTTGAAAGAAACACTTGGCGGAACATTAACCATCATCACTGTTGGTGCTGCAGCTGACGAAGCTGTAATCCGTAAAGCTCTGGCTATCGGAGCTGACGAAGCAGTTCGCGTTGATGCTGATCCGAAAGATGCTTATTTCACGGCTGCTCAAATTGCCGAATATGCAAAAAGTCAGAATTTCGACCTTATCCTTACAGGAAAAGAGACAATTAACTATAACGGATCTCAAGTTGCGGGAATGATCGCTGAAGCTTTGGATTTACCATTCGTTTCTTTAGCTGCCAAATTGGACGTTAACGGTTCAACAGCTACTTTGGAAAGAGAGATCGTTGGCGGAGTTCAGGTAGTTGAAGTTGCTCTTCCGGCAGTGGTTTCATGTGCTAAAGGAATGGCTGAACAGCGTATTCCGAACATGCGTGGAATTATGGCGGCAAGAACAAAGCCTCTTCAGGTAATTGCTCCTGTAGCTGTTGAAGAAATGACTTCTTACAAAGAATTCGCTCTTCCTCCTGCAAAATCAGCTGTAAAGTTGATCGATCCGAACAATATGGACGAGTTGGTTGCATTGTTACACAACGAAGCAAAAGTTATCTAATCCAATTTAACAGAAGAAAAGATGAATATTTTAGTATATATCCACGCAACTTCAACGGTTGCAAAAAGTGCAGCTGAGGCAGTAACTTATGCTTCTAAAATTGGAGGAAATATTACTGTAGTTGCAACAGGAAAAGCAAGTGATGCTGATTTGGCAACACTTGGTTCTTATGGAGCATCAAAAATTTTGGTTGACAGAAATGTAAGCGAAGACGATGCTCAGCAAATTACTCGTTTGGTTGCTAAGGCAGCTGAATCTACAAGCGCTGACATGGTGATTTTCTCTCACGATATTATCGGGAAAGCAGTTGCTCCGCGTTTGTCAGTTCGTTTAAAAGCCGGTTTGGTTTCAGGAGCTATTGACGTTCCTAACGCAAACGGATTGGTGAAAGTAAACGTATTCTCAGGAAAGGGATTTGGTTTTGTAGCTGTTAATTCTGCGAAAAAAATCATCTCTTTACTTCCGAACTCTTTCCAGCCGGAAAAAACAGGAAGCGATTGTGGAGTTGAAGCATTTGACGGAGCAGCTGGAACTGCGGCTATCAAAGTTCTTTCTACAAAGAAACCTGAAGGTGAGATTCCATTGCCGGAAGCAGAGATTGTTGTTTCTGCAGGACGTGGAATGAAAGGACCTGAAAACTGGAAAATTGTTGAGGATTTAGCAACAGCTTTGGGCGCAGCAACAGCATGTTCTCGTCCTGTAGCTGATATTGGCTGGAGACCTCATCATGAGCACGTAGGACAAACAGGTGTTGCCATTCGTCCGAATTTATACATTGCAGCAGGAATTTCAGGGGCAATCCAGCATTTGGCAGGAGTTAACGGTTCTAAAGTTATCGTTGTCATTAACACCGATGCTGAGGCACCATTCTTCAAAGCTGCGGACTACGGAGTTGTTGGTGATGTATTCGAAGTGCTTCCTAAATTGACGGAGGCTGTGAATAAATTCCGCGCAGGACAAAATTAAATTCAACGCTTTTGGTTATTTTTACCAAACGGAACAATAGGGGAAGTAAACGATTTTGCTTCCCTTTTTACTTAATTATCAGATTGTAAGTTGTCGAATGGACAAGATTAGATTAGAAATTGTAGGATTATCCTATAGTCAAACTCAAAGTGGGGCTTACGCATTGGTATTGTCTGAAGTTGGCGGAAAACGCCGCTTACCAATCATTATCGGAGGTTTTGAAGCACAGGCCATTGCTATCGAATTGGAAAAAATGACTCCAACACGGCCGTTAACCCATGATCTTTTCAAATCATTCGCTGTTTCTTTCGGAATTACCGTGAAAGAAGTAGTGATCTACAATCTCCAGGAAGGAATTTTCTACGCAAAATTGGTTTGCGAAAAAGACGGACAGTTGACAGACATCGATGCCAGAACTTCAGATGCAATTGCTTTGGGTGTTCGTTTCAAAAGCCCGATCTATACCTTCGAATCTATTCTTTCCTCAGCCGGAATCCTTTCCGACGAATTTATGGATGAGGATGATGACACCGAAGAAGTGGTTGACAGTGAAAGCGAATTTGCTTCTGCGTCGATCGAAGAGCTGGAAGAACAATTGAACCAGGCTATCGACAACGAAGATTACGAATTGGCGTCAAAGATCCGCGACGAGATCAGCAAACGAGAAAAATAATCTCCCAAAAATAAATACTGCTACTATGGGTAAACTGACCATTAAAAATCGGTTGATCACAATGAGCTTCCTACAGTTTTTTGTTTGGGGAGCCTGGCTTACAACAATCGGTACCTATTGCACCAAAGGAATGGAATGGACTTTCCCGCAATTCGGCGCAGTTTTCTCCACACTGGCTTTATCTTCTTTATTCATGCCTTCATTGGTTGGAATCATCGCAGATAAATGGATCCGCGCTGAACGTTTGTACGGAATACTCCATTTACTTTACGGAGGAATGATGTTTCTCGTACCTTTCGTTGAAACTCCAGACCAGTTATTTTACGTGATTTTTGGTGCAATGATCTGTTACATGCCAACCATTTCTCTGGCCAATTCTATTTCCTACCGTGTGCTTACATCCAATAATTTTGATGTTCTGAAATCATTTCCTCCGATTCGAGTATGGGGAACAGTAGGATTTATTGTAGCAATGTGGGTTACCAATCTTACCGGAAGCAATATAACATCTAACCAGTTTGTCTTTGCCGGAATTGGTGCCGTTTTACTTGGACTTTACGCTTTCACTTTGCCAGCTTGTACTCCTGAAAATTTGAACTCCGGTAAAAAAGGGTTTATCAGTTTATTAGGATTAGACGCATTTAAGCTTTTCACAAATTACAAAATGCTTCTTTTCTTTATGTTTTCCATGTTGCTTGGCGCAGCTCTTCAGTTATCGAACATGTATGGAGAATCCTACTTATTCAGTTTTCCGAAAGGATCTGTCATTGGAGATTATTCAGGCATCATTTTATCGATTTCACAGATTTCAGAAACCTTATTCATTCTTACCATTCCATTCTTCCTAAAACGATTCGGAATTAAACAAGTGATGATGATGGCAATGCTTGCTTGGGTGATCCGTTACGGATTCTTCGCCTTAGGTGACACATCAGCAGGTTGGATTTTGATTATACTTTCGAATATTGTTTATGGAATGGCCTTCGACTTTTTCAACATCTCTGGCTCCATGTTTATAGAAACAAATACAAATCATTCCATTCGTTCCAGTGCCCAAGGACTTTTCATGATGATGACCAATGGTTTTGGCGCTTATATTGGAACCATTGCGAGCAGCTGGGTGATAGATAAATATTTCATTATGCCAAACGGGAATACAGATTGGAGCGGAGCTTGGTACGTTTTCGCAGGTTATTCTCTGGTGGTAGCGGCTCTGTTCTTTGTGCTCTTCCGTCACAAACACAATCCGGAAGAATTGAAAGAAATTTCACATTAGAAAATTGATTTAGTAATTCATCTGGAATTAATCGTATCTTAACACTGCGATAATACCCACATGAAAAAACTACTCTCCCTATTAACCGCCTTTTGCGGTGTATTTTCATTTGCCCAAACCTTCAATGGTTCAGGTGGAAACATCCAGGATAACCAAACGCTTACCAAAACAATTGTTGTAAGCGGGTTGCCAACAGTCCTCAATCAAAACACTTTCGGATTAGAACAGGTTTGTTTTGATATTGATCACACATGGGATGCGGATATCACCATGACACTTCAGTCTCCTGACGGGACAGAAATAGAACTGTTTTCCGGTGTCGGAGGCGATGGGAACGATTTCAATAATACCTGTTTAAATCAATTAGCCTCAAGTTCGATCAATACAGGAAGTGCGCCCTTTAACGGAACGTACAAGCCAGCCAGTTCGCTTGGAATTCTCAATAATGGACAAAACCCCAACGGAAACTGGAAACTGAAGATTCATGATGGTTATAACGGTGACGAAGGTGATCTGAACAATTGGTCTATCACATTCGGAAGCAATCCGGCTTCTTATACTCCATTTACAAGCAGTAATCTGCCTATCATACTGATCAACACGAACAATCAGCCCATTCCGGATGAGCCAAAGTTACAGGCTCAAATGAAGATCATTGACAACGGTTACAATCAAACCAACTTTGTGACAGATGCACCGAATGCATACAATAATCTTATCGGGATTGAACGACGTGGTTCTTCTTCAGGAGGATTCCCGCAAAAATCATATGGATTTGAGACAAGAGATGTAAATGGAACTCAAAAAGACACCATTGTTTTGAACATGCCGGAAGAACACGACTGGATCCTTTATGCACCGTATAACGACAAAACCTGTATGCGTAATATCCTGACCTACGAGTTCGCAAATGAAATGGGGAACTACTCTTCCAGAACGGTCCTTTGCGAATTGGTTTTGAACGGTCAGTACCAGGGAATTTACGTGGTAATGGAAAAAATCAAACGTGACGGTGACCGTGTTGATATTGCAAAATTACTTCCTACCGACATCTCCGGTGATGCATTAACCGGTGGATATATTTTCAAAATTGATAAAACCACTGGTTCGAACAACGATGGCTGGGTTTCAGACTATGAGTCCGATTCGGGAACAGATATCAATTTCCTTTACCATTATCCGAAAGCGGATGAAATAGTTCCACAGCAGGCGCAATATATCCAGGATTATGTAGGTGCTTTTGAGGATGCTTTGGCAGGACCGAACTACGCCGATCCTGCGCTTGGTTATCGCAACTACACCATCCCATCTACTTTTATCGATTTCTTCATTTTGAACGAAATCTCAAAGAATGTGGACGGCTACCGTTTGAGCACTTTTGTTCATAAGGAAAAAGATTCCAATGGCGGGAAATTGAGAATGGGTCCCATGTGGGATTTCAACCTCGCCTGGTGGAATGCAGACTACTGTGATGGAAATGTGAGTACCGGATGGGCTTACGAATTTGGAGATGTTTGTGGTGGAGACGGTTACCAAATTCCAACCTGGTGGGACAGAATGTTGCAGGACCCATGGTTCCAGGATGAATTGAAATGCCGTTGGACACAATTGCGTCAGGGAATCCTGGCGAACGATTCCATCTATGCAAAAATTGATTCTATTGCCGGTTATATCGACCTGGCGAAAGACCGTCATTTTGAGCAATGGCCTATCATTGGCGTTTACACATGGCCAAATCCAAGTCCGCTTCCACAAAGTTTCGATGAGGAGATTGCAGCTATTAAATCGTGGACAGAATCAAGAATGATCTGGCTTGATGCGAATATGCCTGGTACATGTCATTTGGATGTTATCGAAAATGAAATTGCGCAGTTGTCCGTTTTCCCTAATCCGTTCACCAGTTCGGTTAGTGTAAGCTGGTTTTCCGCAGGTTTAAGTTCGGCAACGATTCGTTTGTTCAATTCACAGGGGCAGGAAATTCACAAAATGGAATTCGATTCCCAATACGGAACAAACGAGGTAACACTTGAGCACTTTGAAAGCGAATTAGCAAGCGGAATTTATTTCGTGGAGATTCAGGAAGGAATAACAACGAGCAGAACGAAAGTCATCAAGAACTAAGAAGTTTTCGTCAACTTACATTCAGGCTGGGGATAAAACCCTTTGCGAATGATCGTTTTTTCCTTTTTTCTGATTTCCAAAACTTCATAAACCAGCTGGTTCGGGTAATTGACTTGAATGATAATGGCAGTTTTAGATTCTGAAGTGATGCGATAAACTCCTTCCTGGTTTGAGCTTCCGAGTGTTTCCTGAACTTTATTACCTTCAAGAAAAGTGATTGAAACCTGGGCATCGTCAACTTCCAGTAGTTGTTCGCCAACTTCCATGTAATAGGAAGGAAGTGTACCGAGGTAAGTACCGCGTAATTTTTTCTTCAGTTCCTGAGCATTCGAACTAAGCGAAGTCAGGAACACAAAAACAGAAGCACAAATAAAAAACTTAGTCAACGTTCTATTGATTAGCAGAGTTGAGCAAAAATAGAAGAAAAAGCGATAGCTTTTGATAAAAGATCCGCCACAAGCTGATTAAAGAATTTGTAATCTCGCTTTTGATGATGTAATCAACATTTAACACGAATTATCAACGGGTCGAAACGCAAAGACTTCTTTATACCTACTTTTGCACTTATTGCCGTTAAAGGCATGAATAAGCATTGAATTATGGAGCAGTATCACAAATTATTACAGCATATCCTTGACAACGGAACATTGAAAGGCGACAGAACGGGAACAGGAACACTTTCCACTTTCGGTTACCAAATGCGTTTTGATCTGAGCAAGGGATTTCCGGTTTTGACCACCAAGAAATTGCATTTGCGCTCCATCATTCATGAATTGTTATGGTTTTTGAAAGGCGACAGTAACATTCAATACCTGAAAGAAAACAATGTTTCTATTTGGGACGAATGGGCTGATGAAAACGGAAATCTTGGACCGGTTTACGGTGTTCAATGGCGTTCATGGCCAACGCCGGAAGGAACAACAATTGATCAAATCTCGAACCTGATTGAACAGATCAAGAAGAATCCGAATTCCCGTCGTTTATTGGTGAACGCATGGAACGTTGCTTTGGTAGATCAAATGGCTTTGCCTCCTTGCCATACAATGTTTCAATTCTATGTGGCCGACGGAAAATTGAGTTGTCAGTTGTATCAGCGTTCAGCAGACACTTTCCTTGGAGTACCGTTCAACATTGCTTCTTATGCATTGCTTACAATGATGGTTGCACAGGTTTGTGACCTTGAACCGGGAGAATTTATCCATACACTTGGTGACGCACATTTGTACACCAATCATCTCGACCAGGCGAAATTGCAGTTGGAAAGAGAATTCAGGCCATTACCTACAATGAAGATCAATCCTGAAGTAAAAGACATTTTCGGGTTCAAATACGAAGACTTCGAATTATTGAATTACGATCCACATCCGCACATTAAAGCGGCAGTGGCGGTATAACTTTCCGCCGTGGCGGACTCAGTCACCACAACACCGCATAAAAATAAAAAAGGGATGTTACTTACATCCCTTCTTATTTTTAATTCTATTTCATTCTATTCTATTTCGTCCGGATAGCAGCACTCATTGGAGGCTGAGCGGAGTCGAAGTCACCAATTCTAATTCGCCATTTCACTCATGAACTTAATGCGCATCAGGCGCAATTCTTCTTCTGTATAATCACCGTCGAACTCATGATAGGCCGTTTTAAGATCATCCGTTTCAGCTTCTGAGAAATAATCATAAATCTCTTCCTGGTTTTCCTGGTCAAGAATATCGTCGATATAATAATTGATATTTACGCGTGTTCCGGAAGAAACGATCGCTTCAATTTCCTCAATTACTTCATCCATTGACTTCCCTTGTGCACGACCAATATCTTCAAGCGGTAATTTTCTGTCAATATTCTGGATCAACTGAACTTTCAATCCCGATTTATTGATCAGTGATTTTACCACTAAATCCTGCGGACGTTCAATATCATTTTCTTCAACGTAAGATGCAATCAATTCAAGGAAAGGTTCTCCGTAACGCTGTGCTTTTCCTGAGCCAACACCAATACAATTCGTCAATTCCTCCATTGTGATCGGATATTGGAAACACATATCCTTCAACGACGGTTCCTGGAAAATAACGAATGGCGGAATATTATTCTGTTTTGAAAGTCGTTTACGAAGATCAACCAACAAATCGTACAAGGCTTCATCAAACGCACCTCCTTTTCCATTCATCACCACGCTTTCATCATCATCCGAACCGGAATAATCATGTTGCTTCAACAAAGTAAACGGTTCAGGTTTAGCTAGAAAGGCTCTTCCTTTTTCTGTAAACTTAAGCGTACCGTAGGTTTCAATGTCTTTGTAGAGGAATCCCCCAACTACCGTTTGTCGGATCACCGCATTCCAGAAATGTTCATCTTTTTCTTTTCCGCAACCGAACATAGGATCAAGGTCATGCTTGTAGCTTTTGATCTCTGCGGTAACAGCTCCTGACAAGAATGCACATACGTGCTTTGACTTTTGCTGTTCATGCATAAACTCTACCACTTGCAAGAGCTGGGAAACATATTCTTTTCCTTCGAAGCGCTCGCGCGGGTTCTTACAGTTATCGCACATCTCGTTGCATCCTCTTTCATCAAAAGTTTCACCGAAATAATGCAAAATGAATTTACGTCGGCAAACCGAAGTTTCAGAATAGGAAACTATTTCACTCAACAACTGTTTTCCTATCTCCTGTTCGGCAACCGGTTTTCCTTGCAGGAATTTCTCCAGTTTTTCAATGTCTTTGTAACAATAGAACGTTATACATTCGCCAACACCGCCATCGCGACCGGCACGACCGGTTTCCTGGTAATAGCTTTCCAGTGATTTCGGAATGTCATGGTGAATCACAAAACGAACATCCGGTTTGTCAATCCCCATCCCAAATGCTATGGTCGCAACAATCACATCCACATCTTCCATCAGGAACATGTCCTGGTGTTTTGCGCGGGTTGTAGCATCCAATCCGGCGTGATAAGCCAGGGCATTAATTCCGTTTACCTGCAGAAGTTCAGCCATCTCTTCCACTTTCTTTCGTGAAAGACAATAAATGATCCCTGATTTTCCTTCACGTTGGCGGATGTACTTAATGATCTCTTTTTCAACCTGGCGCTTCGGACGAATCTCATAAAACAAATTATCCCTGTTAAATGATGATTTGTACAAAGTCGCGTCGAGCATATTCAGGTTCTTCTGAATATCAAGTTGAACTTTCGGCGTTGCTGTTGCTGTTAAAGCGATTATCGGAACGCTCGAAATCCGTTCGAAAATCTCTCTTAATCTGCGGTATTCAGGTCTGAAATCATGTCCCCATTCAGAAATACAATGCGCTTCATCAATCGCGAAGAATGAGATCGGAACAGAAGTAAGGAACTCAATATTTTCTTCCTTTGTTAAGGATTCCGGAGCAACATACAGTAATTTGGTTTTACCTGTCTGGATATCATCCTTCACCTTATTGATCTCGGTTTTGGTTAGCGAAGAATTCAAAAAATGTGCAATAGAATTATGGTCACTGACATTTCGAATTGCATCCACCTGGTTTTTCATCAATGCGATCAACGGTGAAACAACAATTGCAGTACCTTCGGAAAGTAATGCGGGTAATTGGTAGCACAAGGACTTTCCACCACCTGTAGGCATAATCACGAAGGTATTCTTTTTGTTAAGAACGTTGGAAATAATGTTTTCCTGTTGTCCCTTAAAACTGTCAAAACCAAAAAACGTACGTAGGGCAACCTTAAGATCTGTTTGCTCCATATAGTCTGTCAATTTGTAAAAATGTATTAGTTAAAGATACGCTGAAATCGGAGAGAATCCATACGCATATTGCTTTCTGACTAAAAATACATGAATAACTCAAGATAAACAAACTATTAATTAAAGTTTATTCATGAAATTTCACATTCCATGTGGAAGCTCAAAAGTTCAAAGGGTTCAAAATAGTATGATCCGACAATTGAGGTAAACGCATTGAACTTTTGAACGTTTTAAACATTTTGAACCGCAACAAGCGCTGCATTTCTGTTTTGTTCCGTACTTTTGTGCCTCAATAGAATTATGAGTAGCGGAGAACAAGGTTCACAAATGTCATTTTTACAGCACCTCGAAGAGTTGCGCTGGCGTTTGGTTAAATGCGCCGTTGTAATTCTTGTGCTGGCAGTTGTTATTTGGTGGAACCAGGAGTGGATCATGAGAAACGTTTTCCTGTCCATGAAATCGCCGGAATTCTTCACCTTTAAGTTCTTCTGTAAATACCTGAACTTCATGTGTGTGGAAAGCATCCCCGTATCTTTCCAGTCAACCACCATGAGCGGACAGTTCTCATACGCCCTATGGATGAGTATCCTGGGAGGTGTGGTTGTAGCTTTTCCCTTTATCTTTCACCAGCTTTGGTCGTTCGTAAAACCGGGACTTCGTGACAACGAAAAGAAAATGGTAAAAGGAATCGTTTTCTACGTAAGTATTCTTTTCTTTTTTGGGATCCTCTTCGGCTACTTCATAGTGGCACCAATGAGTGTGCAGTTCTTCGGAACCTATAAGATTACCAAAGAAATCAACAATATCTTCACCATTTCCGATTACATGAGTACCATACTTTCAACGGTATTTTACTCCGGACTTTTCTTCCTGATGCCAATCGTTTGTTACATACTAGCAAAGATCGGGATTGTTACAAGCGGTTTTCTGAAGAAATACAGAAAGCATTCTATTGTTGTAGTGCTCATTCTTGCCGCAGTTATCACACCGCCTGATATGATCTCACAGGTAATTGTTTCCGTTCCCATTCTTGTTCTTTATGAATTAGGAATCCTGGTAACAAAAAGCGTTGAAGCAAAAAGACGCAGAGAAGAAATGAAAGAAGGGAATAAATAATTCTTAACAACCTTATCTTTATCATTTTCCGGTTGCTTTCATCTTTTTAACAGTAATAAACCTCTGATTTTTCGTAGATTTATAACGAATTATGCAGAAATTTCTCCTATTCCTTATTCTGGTTTGCACTTCCTTTGTAGCCCAAAGTCAGCAAACCATTGTTTCAGGTACCGTAATGGATGCTGAAACAGGAGAGGTTTTCCCAGGAGTCATCGTTCGCTTCGTCGATTCCAAGATAGGTACGGTAACAGATAGTGTGGGGAATTACTCCATTTCTACCTATTATGCCACAGATAGTCTCGGATTCTATGCTCCGGAATATAAGCTCATCAAAAAGCATGTAAACCTTGATCAGCCGCAAGTCATTAATGTTACGATGGAAGTTGCCGTTAAAGAGATCAATGAAGTTATTATCGGCGCCCCGGAGGAATTAATGTCTACAAAGATCATTAAGCGCGTTATTGCCAATAAACCTATTAATAACAAGGAAAAACTGGATTCATACGGTTATGAGCTGTACAACAAGATCCAGATCGACCTTAACAATATCGGGGAAAAATTTACAGAAAGAGGTTTGGTAAAACGCCTCGATATTGTAATGGATTACCTGGACAGTTCTGATCATGACAAATCCTATTTACCGGTAATTCTTAGCGAGAATATTTCTGATTTTTATTACCAGAACAAACCGACGAAGAAAAAGGAAACCGTTTCCGCAACACGTATCTCAGGTATAGAAAACATTCAGCTCAATCAATTTTTGGGAGAGATGTACCTTGATTTTAATGTCTACGACAATTACCTGAACCTTTTCCAGAAAGCATTCGTTTCACCGGTAGCTAATTTTGCCCGTTCGTATTACAAATATGTTCTTGTCGATTCAGCATACATAGAAAACAACTGGTGTTACCTGATCAGTTTCAAGCCGAAACGAACCGGCGACATGACCTTTGAAGGTGAAATGTGGATCAACGATACCACTTACGCCATCAAACAGATTAAAGCAAATATTTCTCCATGGGCAAACATCAATTATGTTCAGGACCTTTACCTTGAGCACAATTTCGACCAGGTAGAAAAAGAGGTTTGGATGCTTACGGAAGAAAAAATGATCATCGACCTGAAGATCACCAAAGGAACAGATATTTATGGCTTCTACGGCCGAAAATACAGCTCCCGGAAAGATTTTCAGATCAACCAGAAATACAACGACGATTTCTTTAAATCGGAGAATACCGTCAGTTTTGAAGAGGGCGCCAAAACCAGGGACGACGCGTATTGGGAAGCTCACAGGCATGTTCCGCTAAATAAACAGGAACAGGGAATTGATCAGATGGTCGACTCCCTGAATAAAGATCCTTTCTTCAGTTTCTTAAAGAATTTCACCTACATGGTTTCCAGCGGATATTATCCTTTTGGTAAAATTGAGATCGGCTCCGTTCATGCGCTAATGGCTTTTAATCCGGTTGAAAGTTTCAGGACAGGTTTGGCAATCCGCACTTCGAATGATTTCTCCAGGAAAATAGAACTTGGCGGACGTTTGTATTACGGATTCGGTGACGAAAAATTCAAATACGCAGCCACATTGCGTTTAAATCTTTCCCCCAAGAAAAGAACACTTCTTAACGGGTATTATGTTTACGACATAGAGCAATTGGGACTTTCCCCGACAGCAGCTTCCATAGGCAGTACATTCGGTTCCATTTTCAGAACCGGTCCGCTGGATAAATTGACCATGGTAGGGAAAGGTGGAATTACACTTGAACGGGATATCCGAAAGGATTTCATTATTTACACCGGTTTGGAATGGAAAGAGTATACCGCACTTGGTTTGGCAAATTACGAACGCTACAATGCCGAGGGAGCAATTGAACGTATATCAAAGGTTCAAACTGCAGAAGCAACATTTCGTTTGCGTTATTGCAAAGACGAAGAATTTCTTTCCGGGGCGTTCGATAGGACAGCGCTTCCATCACCTCATCCGGTCTTCAGTATCCAGGGAATTTTCGGGATCAAAGGTGTTTTTGGAAGTGATTACGACTACCAGAAGATAGAATTCAGTATGGAACACTTCCGGAACATTGGTGTTTTAGGACGATTGCGTTACGGAGTTTCGGCAGGCTATATCAACGGAATTGCGGCTTACCCATTCCTAAAAGTACATGAAGGAAGCCAAAGTTACTGGCTGTATACCAACTCTTTCAACAGAATGGCTTACTTCGAATTTATCTCTGATGAATACGTAGGAGCGTTCATAGAACAGCACTGGCAGGGACTTTTCTTCGATAGAATTCCACTGGTAAAGAAATTAAAATGGCGTTTGGTTACAACGAGTAGAATGGCTTACGGAAGATTATCAGAACGTCATTCCAGTGCCATGATCATCCCTGATTTTGTGCGACGATTCGGTAACACACCGTACGTAGAAGCATCTATTGGTATCGAAAATATCTTCAAAGTAGGACGAGTAGATGTTGTTTGGCGCTTAACCCATTTATACGAAGGAATTTCACCAATTGGAATCCGCGCGCGCTGGTCACTTAATTTCTAGACCGGGAAGATCAAATGGTTCACAAAATGAACTTAAATACGCTTTAAGTTTATCAAGAAAAAACTTCCCATTGAAAAGGACAATTTATCTTTTACCATTTCTTATCTTCATGAACTGCAAGGGAAAATCACCTGCTTTATCCGCCCGTCATTCAGAAATCAGGAATAATCTTCATTTCACCTTTGAAGCACATACCAAACGAAATGGCTTGAGTAATCTCAAAACGGAAATAGATGTTAGCCTAACGAATATCGGTGAAGATACGCTCTATTTTTACGAGGGTAGTTGCAGCTATTGGATAAACGACAACCCAGTCAACCTGAATTACTATGCAACAGGAGTCCGGTGTTTGGACACACTTTCCAAAATTGTTCTCATTGCACCAAAGCAAACTGTGAAGCACGAGTTTGAATACTACGTTGAAAACGAAAGTGATCTCATTGATAACCTCAGTTTTGGGATTACCTGTTACCCGATTGAGCCTGATTTCCAACTAACTCCTGAAAACGAAACAAGGTATTTGAAAAACAGGAAGAAGCTTGTCTTCAAACCCGCAAAAGTCAGCGTTTTCTAATCTACAGCAATCTTTCTAATCGTATTCGTCCCTTCTTCACTAATTAAGTGAAGGAAATAAATTCCTGATTTCCAGCTGGAAACGTCAACTATTGTTTGTTTCTCTGCCGAACCAGTTGCCATCAACTTTCCTGTAGCATCATAACACAACCAGTTGATTACGTTTACAGCATCAATAACGATTTGTTCACTGGCCGGATTCGGATAGACCATTACTTCAGAATTATCCAGTTCTTGTGTTCCCACATTCATGTATTGAGGCTCAGGAAAATCTTCAGGCGCAAAACCACCGACAAAACAAACAGAATCGCCTAAACGGTAATAACATACCATCATTTCATTTCCTTCTATTCCAACAGCACAGGTAGGGCCAACATAACCAATTCCTTCAGCGATACCGGCCGGAGTCATATTCGTTACCGCTCCATACAGGTGTTTTACGGTTTGACTTCCGATGGTTAGATATTCAATATTCTCTACATTACAATTTGCGCCTAACGCCGGTAAAGGATCGCCGATATTTGCAGCAGCCATAGAGTCGTTAAAAAGATGTATCGATTCCGAACCACCGTAGTAGTAAACAAAATTATGATCCGCATCTTCACGAAGCAGGCTTGGTCCGTAAAGTTGATATGTTTCAGTCACCGGGGTTGAATTAGTGATTGTATGAACATACCTGAATTGTTTGTAATAATCTTGTCCGTTTACGGAAGTATCACCGTCGATGTAAGAGGTAGTAAAAGTTTCATAACTATAAATGCCATTCCATCCGCCACCGTAAAAATGCCATAACGAACTGTAATCAAGGTAAACCGAATTGGTGATTTGTGCACCCGAGTTTAGGGAAATCAAAGCAAATAGTAACAAGCTTAGGTAAGTCTTTATCATAGTAATTGAGTTTAGATACTAAACGTCTGGCCACTTCGTTGGTTGCTGGTGAATCACAATTTCTTTTTGAAAAGTGTTGTCAGGACGAATAATTCATAACTTCGCAAATAGTGAAACTGTATACAGAAGATATTAAAAAGACCTACAAAGGTCGGAACGTTGTGAAAGGTGTCAGCGTTGAAGTAAACCAGGGAGAAATTGTTGGTTTGCTTGGTCCGAATGGTGCCGGAAAAACCACTTCGTTTTACATGATGGTTGGATTGGTAAAACCCGATGAGGGAAAGGTTTTCCTGGATGATACCGAGATCACTTCTTATCCTATGTATCGTCGCTCACAGCTTGGAATCGGATATCTACCCCAGGAAGTTTCTGTTTTCAGAAAACTGACCGTTGAAGACAATATCATGGCCATACTGGAAATGACAGATCTGACCAAGCCTCAGCGCAAAGAAAGACTGGAGGAACTACTGGAAGAGTTTTCATTGACGAAAGTTCGAAAAAACCTCGGAAATCGTCTTTCCGGAGGTGAAAAACGAAGAACAGAAATTGCCCGGGCTTTAGCAACAAATCCAAAATTTGTACTTCTCGATGAACCTTTTGCCGGTGTTGACCCCATTGCTGTGGAAGATATCCAGAGTATCGTTTCTGAGCTTCGCAAAAAGAACATTGGAATTCTGATTACCGACCACAATGTTCAGGAAACGCTTTCTATTACAAACAGAGCTTACTTATTGTTTGAGGGAAGTATCCTGAAATCCGGAACGGCCGAAGATCTTGCCAATGATGAAACCGTAAGAAGGGTTTATTTGGGGCAGAATTTTGTTTTAAGAAAATAAAATTACCATGAAATACTCCGTACAGACAACAATCAACGCGCCTATCGACGAAGTCATCAAACGTTTCGATAATGCAGACATGATGAAGGAATGGATGCCGGGTTTGGTGAAATTCGAACATCTTTCGGGTGAACCGGGACAGGTTGGCGCAAAATCGAAGCTAACTTATCAAATGGGAAAACGCACAGTAGAAATGGTTGAAACCATTACGGAGCGTGACCTTCCGCGAGCTTTCAATGGAACGTATGTGGCAAATGGTGTTTACAACGAGGTTGGGAATGCTTTCGAAGCCATTGATGAAAATACAACACGTCATATCAGCGACCAGTATTTCCAGTTCAAAGGAGGAATGAAAATTATTGGATTTCTCTTTCCCGGAGCGTTTAAGAAACAAAGTCAGAAATACTTAGAGGATTTCAAGGCATTTGTTGAGCGGGATTATAAAGGGTGATTTCGTCGTGATTTCGTGATTTCGTGATTTCGTAAAATTACGAATTTCCATATTTTCTCGTGGTTTCCGAAAGATTCACGAAACATTATCACAAAAAAAAAGCCTCATAGAAAATACAAGGCACAAAAAAAAGTCTCCGTGGGAGAGACTTTAGTTTCTTTTGGTTACTTAGACGCTAAATCAGCGTTGTGTGTTTGGTTTGCGCTAGTGTAAGCATCACAATGTCCTCCTTTAGAAGAACCACAAGAAGCTACCACTGTCAACGCTGCAATTAAAGCTGCAAATGCAAAAAATCTTTTCATCATTAATAGTTTTTTATAGTTTGACTAGTTGTTGTTCGTGATACAAATCTATTACTTTTAACGTTAATAGAAAACAATTATTTTCCACACCGGACGTTTGAAATTGTTGAAAGCCTGTTAAATAGTGATGAATCGCTACTTTTATTTTATTGTTTGCCTCTTTGTTTTGTTAGCCAAATCAGGCCTTGGTCAGCAAACTGCGAACCTAATGATCGTCGATTTACGTTCCGTCACAAAAAAGGATAAAATTTCCTTCTTTTCTTCAACCGAACTCACATCCGAACTAAATAATATACGAGCCATAGCCTATAAGAAAGGTTATATCGGTTTTTCAATCGACAGTACAGTTAGTATAGACAGCATTACAACTAACGTTTATGGCTCGGTAGGTCCGCGTTTCAAAAACATTCACCTTTATTTCAGCGACAGTAGCATTACGACGTTACGACGAATTGGAATAAATGCCAATCGAAGCAGGAATTCTGAAATAGGAACAACACCGGAAACAGTCGGTGCCTATCTCAATTCTATTATTACGACCTATGAAAACCAGGGCTACCCGTTTGCCAAACTGAAATTCGATTCCCTTTTTGTGAAAGACAACGAACTTTCCGCCATTCTGAAGGTTGAAAGCGGTCCGCTTGTTCGCTGGAAAGGTGTTGAAATCGTTTCTGTGAAATCCAACTTTTCCGAACGCTTCATTTCCGCGTATTTTCATATTCAAAAAGGAGCAATTTTCAACCAGGAGGAATTGGATATGTTTCCCTCCAGGATCAAACAATTAACCTATCTGAAAGAGACAAAACCGCACGAATTGCTCTTTACGAATGAAGGTGCCGTTCTCTACATTTATCTTGAATCGAAACCCATTTCATCTTTTAGCGGAACTGTAGGCTTGCAACAGGATCCTGTAAAACTGACCACACAATTTACGGGCGATGTAAGACTGAAACTGTTGAATACACTAAAGCGAGGTGAATTGTTCGAATTGAACTGGAGAAGTATCCAGGCTGGTAGTCCGCAGTTAAAAATTGCCCTGAATTTTCCGTTTCTCTTCAATACGCCTTTCGGAATTGATGGCGGATTCTATCTTTTCAAGCGAGATTCCACCTTCCTGGAACTGAAAAGCAGTTTGGGAGTGAATTATTTCCTGTCACAAGGAAACCAGCTGAAAGCCTTCTATCAACGGTATTCTTCCAATTTATTAAGTGCATCGAGTGCAAACCTGTCGAATTACGGATCTTCAGTAAGCAACCAATACGGACTAAGCCTGCAGCATACACAAGTAGATTATCTCCCGAATCCACGAAAAGGAATCGTATGGTCGACTACCGCTTCTGTAGGGAACAGGACTTTAACCCGGGACACGGTTTCAACAGAACATTTGATCTATAATTTCGGCGCAAAAGGTGAAATTTACATTCCGTTGGGAAAACGGTTTGTTTTTAAAACTGCCGGAAATGCCGAAACTTTCTACACCACTTCAATTCAGCAGAATGAATTATTGCGTTTTGGCGGAAACCTGCTCCAGCGCGGATTCCTGGAAGAAGAATTACTGGCTACTACAAGAATTACAGCAACCGCCGAGTTCCGAATGCTCCTCGATCAGAACAGCAATATTTTTGTATTCTTCGATCAAAGCTGGTACGAAAGAAACACGAGCACCTATATAAATGATTCGCCTTTCGGTTTCGGAACAGGGATTTCCTTCGGAACAAACCTCGGGATCTTTTCTATCTCCGTGGCACTTGGTAAACAATTCGATAATCCTGTTTTACTCAAAGACTCCAAAGTACATGTCGGTTACATCGCTTATTTTTAGCTTCGACTACGCCTACCTGGCCGGCAGACAGGCGCAGCTACCTTTCTTTTCAATTTTGCATTTTACATTTTCAATTCTAAGTGTTATCTTTAATTAAGCATGAAAGAATTAGCAGAGACAGAATACACGATAGCGGAGTTTGCGGAAAGATTTATCAATCAAACATCACAAAACATATTTCTTACGGGGAAAGCCGGAACGGGAAAAACCACCTTACTTCGAAAGATTGTTGACCACACGCACAAACAAACAGTAATTGTTGCTCCCACCGGAATTGCCGCGTTAAACGCAGGCGGAGTAACTATTCATTCCTTTTTCGGATTGCCTTTTGGCGGTTTTATTCCGGATTTTGTTGAAGGGCCAGTTATTGCCGGAGCAACCAAACTGGAAACAAAACTTTCGATCCGGAAGCATTTTCATTACAACGCAGCCCGTAAACGATTACTACAAACAGTAGAACTGTTGGTGATCGATGAAGTGAGTATGTTGCGCGCAGATTTGCTTGATGCTATTGACTGGGCTTTACGTCACGTCCGGAAAGTAAACCGGCCTTTTGGTGGTGTTCAGGTGCTTTTCATCGGTGATCTTTTGCAGCTGCCACCGGTTGTAAAGCAAGAAGAATGGAATATCCTGAAGAATTACTATAACGGGATTTTCTTCTTCAACGCAACCAGCTTGAATGAAAATCAACCGATTTACCTTGAGTTGGATAAGATCTTCAGACAGGATGATCCGGCTTTCATTTCCATTTTGAATGAACTTCGGAACAACAGGTTAAGTGACGAAAGCAGGGAGATCCTGAATGCACACGTTCGCGAAGATTACAATGCATTGGAACACCAGGGAGTAATTACGCTTACAACACATAACGCACTTGCCGACAGCATCAATACGAAAGCTTTAGAGGCGCTGGAAGAAAAGAAATTTTTCTATAAAGCCGAGATCAACGATGAATTCCCCGAACATATTTATCCAATAGATGAGGAACTTCAGTTGAAAATTGGCGCCCAGATCATGTTTATCAAGAACGATCTCAGCTACGATAAAAATTATTATAACGGTAAAATGGGAATTGTTGCCGGATTGGGCGATGATGAGATTATTGTTGAATTCCCCGAAGAAAAACGAAAAATTACCGTTGACAAATACGAATGGCAAAACATTCGTTATGCTGTGAACCCGGAAACGAACGAGATCGAAGAAACACAGCTTGGGACTTTTGTTCACTACCCTATTCGATTGGCGTGGGCGATTACCGTTCACAAAAGCCAGGGCTTGACCTTCGACAAAGCTGTTCTGGATATTTCGAATGTTTTTGCTCCGGGCCAGGCCTACGTAGCGCTTTCACGCTTACGCTCACTTTCAGGACTTGTATTTCTTCGTCCACTGCAACTAAAAGGTTTGCAAAATGATGAACAGGTAAACGCTTACGGAAAAATCAAAGCAGAAGAAAAGGTGTTGAACGGTTGGCTGAACCAAAGTTCCCGTTACTACATGCATCAGCGCCTGGTGGAAGCTTTTGATTGGTATGATTACCTGATCCTTTGGACAAATCTTCACCTCTCGATGAAGGTTCAAAGTGAGAAAAGCGAGAAAGGAAAAGACAAATCCTGGGTAGAAATTGAATTTAAAGTTGCAGAAGAAAAAAACGAAGCCGCTAAGAAATTCCAGGCCCAATTGAATAAATTGTTCAGCAACGAAGAACTGGACCTGGATTTTATCCAACAACGGATTCACCAGGCGCATGAGTTCTTTTACCCCATCCTGGATAACCAGGTATACCTGCTTTTGAAACGACTGGCGGTTTTAAATACCAAGAAAAAGATAAAAACCTATGCTGAGGAACTGGAGGAATTGCTTGACAAAGTGGTGAAGATGGTCCAGGAACTAAAAAAACTGAAAGTCCTTCTTCAAAGCATAGTTGATGGACGGTCATGGGATAAAAGCATCTATTCCGACAAGGAAATCCAGAACTATCTCATCGCGAAAAACGCAAAAATCAACCAGGATTTGCGCAACGACCGCAATTTACTGATAGATGAAGAAGAGGAGGAGTTACGTGTTCCACCCGCTTTACAACACCTTATGAAACCTTCCAGTTCCGAAAAGAATTCGAAGAAAAGGAAAGAAGCAAAAGAACCCAAGAAGACAACTCATGAAGTAACCTATGACATGTGGAAAGCAGGAAAATCTATCGATGAGATCGCTTCAGAACGACAACTTTCGCTGAATACAGTTGAGGGACATTTCACACAACTCATCAGACAGGAATTGGTGGAACTTTCAGAACTGATGGACCAGAAACGCATCTCTGAGATTGAGGATTATTTTGAAGGCTATGAGGAGTTGTCACTTACACCGTTAAAGAATAAATTAGGCGACAAAGTGAGCTGGACAGAATTGAAATGGATCCAGGCTTCGAAGATGTTGTGAAGATGACTTCGACTCCGCTCAGCCACCATAAAGGATATTACATAATGAAGAAAATTAAATTAGGAATAAACGGATTCGGTCGTATTGGACGACTGGCAGCAAGGGTAATACTTGCTAACCCTGAAATAGAATTGGTAGCGATCAATGATCTGCTGGAAATTGATTACATGGCGTATTTGCTTTCGCATGATTCCTCTCATGGGCGTTACCCGGGTGAAGTTACTCATGACAATACCGGAATTATCGTTGATGGCAGGCACATTCGCGTTCAATCGAAAAAAGATCCGAAGGAACTGGATTGGTCGGGAATTGACGTAGTGATTGAGTGTACAGGACATTTCCTTACACAGGC
>Ga0307408_100000182_pt1 | contig 69692 bp, 66 predicted proteins | sample 322Cmetagenome_FD_202116 | JGI IMG/M metagenome (GOLD analysis project Ga0307408, IMG submission 202116) | Maize rhizosphere microbial communities from greenhouse at UC Davis, California, United States - 322HYB-C-3 | ecosystem: Host-associated > Plants > Roots > Rhizosphere > Soil | place... | reverse complement strand
CACGCCTGCTGCGCACAACCAGCGCCATCGACTTGTACCGGGCGCTTGGAGGAGGCTTGAAGTAGTGGATTCACCGATCAGTATCCGGCTTGGCCAGCGCGCCCGCCAGCGCATCGAGCGCGAAGGCTTGCAAGCCGCCGACATCGCCATCATCCCCGCCGCAGCAGGCGGCCCCAAAGGCCTGATCCTGAACGGCATCGACCAGTGGATGTTCGGCGAATGGCTGAAACAGGCGCCGCGCCAGCGCCGCCTGATCGGCGCCTCGATCGGCGCCTGGCGCATGGCCGCCAGCGCCTTCCACGACCCGGTTGCAGCGCACCAGCGCCTGGCCCACCACTACGCCCACCAGACCTATCCCGACAAGGTCGATGCCGCCTACGTCAGCCGCGTCATCCGCGCCCTGCTCGACAGCGTGCTCGATGGCCGTGGCGGCGAAATGCTCACCAATCCCGACTACCTGCTATCGGTAATCACGGTGCGCGGCATTGGCCCGCTGGCCGGCACGCGCGGCAGCCGCTGGCGCGAAATGGCTGGCTTCCTGCGGGCCGCCGCCGGCAATGCGGTCTCGCGCAGCCGCCTGGCCGGCGCCATGGAACGCGTGGTCTTCCACGATACGCGCGACGACGCGGCCTGGCTGCGCACCAGTTTCGATGCCTTCGCTTCGCATTATGTCGGCCTGACCGAACAGAACCTGCATTCCGCCTTGCTGGCCTCCGGCTCGATCCCGCTGGTGCTGCAAGCAGTCAGCGACATCCACGGCGCGCCGCCCGGCGATTACTGGGACGGCGGCTTGATCGACTACCACCTGCACCTGCCCTACCAGCGCGACGAAGGCCTGGTGCTGTACCCGCACTTCACCGACCATATCGTGCCGGGCTGGCTCGATAAATCGATGCCATGGCGCCGCGCCCGCGACAGCGCGCTGGAAAACGTGATCCTGGTTTCGCCCTCGCCATCGTTCGTGGCACGCCTGCCGAACCGCAAACTGCCGGACCGCAAGGACTTCCAGCACTACGGCCAGGACCACGCCGCCCGCATCCGCGACTGGACTTACGCGATTGGCGAAAGCCAGCGCATGGCCGACGCGCTGGCGCGGTGGGCCGAGAAGCCGGACTTGAAGGTAGCTCAGCAGTTCTGAACCAGGTGCAGCTCCTTGTTGCAGGCTTGCAACGGGATATCTACCGCGCAACTATTCAGGCGCATACTAGAACTCCAACTGATTGGAGGTTTGTATGCAATTCCTGTCCCAGCTCCGCATCGGGCCCCGCCTCGCGGCGGGCTTTGGCATCGTCCTGCTGTTGTCGGCCATCGGCACCAGCTACGCCCTGTACCACTCCAACGAGACCGCCAACGCCACGCGCGCCATGATGGACCGTCCATTGGCAAAGGAACGCATCGTTTCCGACTGGTATGTGCTGATCTACTCGGCCATCGCACGCACGCAGATGATTTCGCGCAGCAGCGATGCCGAACTGTCAAACACCTTCGCTACCACGATTGCCGACAGCGCCAAGCGCGGCGCAGAACTGCTGAAGTCCATCGAAGGCCTGCTGGACACGGACGAGGAACGCAAGATCTACCAGGATGCAGTCGCCATTCGTACCAAATACCAGGATGCGAAAAACCAGGTGATGAATGCGAAAAAGGCCGGAGATGCTGCGGAAGGCGAACGCCTGTATCGCGAAGTATTCGAGCCGGCCGCCAAAGCGTATCAGGAAAAGGTCAAGGAATTGCTGGCGCAGCAGCGCAAAGCCATTGACGCGACAGCTGCCGGCATCAATGAAGCCAACGCACGCAGCACCCGGCTGATGCTTACGCTTGGCATCCTGCTGCTGGCTATTGGCGCCTGGGCAGCCTGGGTCATTTCGCGCAGCATTACGGTGCCACTGAACTCAGCGCTCGGCATTGCCAATACCGTTGCGGAAGGCGACCTGACCACGCAATTCGACGAACAGACTGCACGCGATGAAATTGGCGACTTGATGAAAGCCCTGCGCGGCATGAACGATGCGCTGCGGCGCGTGGTAAGCCAGGTGCAGAGCGGCACCACCGCCATCGCCACCGCCTCCAGCGAGATCGCGGAGGGCAACCTGGACCTGTCCTCGCGCACCGAACAGCAAGCCAGCTCGCTGGAAGAAACCGCCTCCTCGATGGAGGAACTGACGTCCACCGTGCGGCAGAACGCCGACAACGCCAACCAGGCCAACCAGCTTGCGCAAGCAGCGTCCGATGTGGCGGCACGCGGCGGCGAGATCGTCGGGCAGGTGGTGGAAACCATGGGCTCGATCGATGCCTCGTCGCGCAAGATCGTCGACATCATCGGCACGATCGACGGCATCGCCTTCCAGACCAACATCCTCGCATTGAACGCCGCAGTCGAAGCAGCACGCGCCGGCGAACAAGGCCGCGGCTTCGCCGTGGTCGCCTCGGAAGTGCGCAATCTGGCGCAGCGTTCAGCCGCGGCGGCGAAAGAGATCAAGGAGCTGATCGACAACTCTGTCACGCAAGTGAACGCCGGCACCACGCTGGTACAGCAGGCCGGCACCACCATGGGTGAAGTCGTAACCAGCGTGCGCCGCGTGACCGACATCATGGGCGAGATCACCTCGGCCAGCCGCGAGCAAAGCGTCGGCATCGATGAAGTGAACCAGGCCATCGGCCAGATGGACCAGGTGACGCAGCAGAATGCCGCGCTGGTGGAAGAAGCCGCCGCCGCTGCAGCCAGCATGCAGGAACAGGCCGCGCAGCTCGCACAAGTCGCCGCCTCGTTCAAGCTTGGCACCGAGGCAGTCGCCCGCTGGAGCGCACAGCCGCGCCGCCTCGCCGATGAAGGCGCCGCCGCCTCTGCAGTCGAAGCACCGCGTACCAAGCGCCTCACCGCACCGGACCAGCGCGCCACGCCACGCAACGCCCCGCGCACGGCAACCAGCAGCGCCAGCGCCGCAACAGACCACACAACGGATCGACGCGCGAAATCCGAGCGCCGCGCCCCCGCCGCGACCAACGATGAATGGGAAGAATTCTAAGGACAGGGATTCGCTCGGCTCCGAGGACTTGGCACGCATCGCCAAATACGTCATGCCGTCTTTCCCGGCATGCCCCTCTGATCTCGGATTCCTTTTTGGGACGAGGCAAGGCGTACCGGAGTTCTGCGAGGCGGCACATGATCTCTGGCGCCAAGGCATGTTCGGCCGCTTGCTGGTTTCAGGCGGCCTCACAGGCTCCTCACCGTTCGCGGAGGCAGATGTAATAGCCGAACGCCTTGTCAGGCTCGGGATACCGGAATCCTGCCTGATATTGGAGACCTCCGCGACGAACACCGGTGAAAACGTAAGGCTCGGCCGAGCCAGGGTAGCGGAAGTCGCAAATCTCGCCGCGATCCGCAGCGTTCTCGTCATCGGAAAAATATGCTCAACCCGGCGCTATTTGATGACTTTGCAAAAGCATTGGCCCGGCCTGAGCGTGTCGGTTTATCCGGTCAATTACTTCGGAGTTCCCGCTGAGCGCTGGCATGAGCAAGAAGAATTCCGCACCTGCGTACTGAGCGAATTCAACAAAATCCCGCGTTACCTCGCCGAAGGCTTCCTGGAAGAGATCGCCTAACCGCCGCACTTCTTCATCAGTGATGGACTAGGAGCGGTCCAGATCCGCTACAGCATTGGATTGTCTCGGCTCTTCTAGTGCATTCCCATTCGCAACGATTTTTACAAGGATCTGGCATGTCTCTTCCTGCACGGCACGTCGCGGCGCGCGTTTGCTGCGCTTCCGATGCGAGTGATTCCCGAAATTGTCAACGGGTGTGCTTTGTCATTTTCCATGAGTAACTCTTAATATTGTTCCATTAGTTTTAGAAATTTCAATCTCGGCCACTCCCCCCAAGTCGTCCAGGCGGCAATGTTCCGACCATGATCGGATTGTCATCCGAATCCCCGCTGGTAGCGAGCGTAACGGTTGCTGACGCTGTTGGGATTGCAGGCCAACACAGTCTGGCTGGCGACGCAGCCGGTCGACATCGGCACCGGCATCGACCGGCTGTCGCTGCACGTCCAGTAATTGCTGGGTCGTGCCCCGTGCGACGGCATCGCCTACGTCTTCAGCAACCGCCGCCATACCCGCATCAAGGTGGTGTGCTGGGATGGCAATGGCGTGTGGATGTGCGTGCGGCGTTTGCATCGCGGTCAATTCGTCTGGCCGCAAGCCGGTGATGCGAGCTGCGAGCTGACCGCCGAGCAATGGCAATGGCTGGTGGTTGGCGTCGACTGGCAGCGCCTGTCGGCACCGGCGCCGGCACAGTGGCGGCTATAAGGAACGTATACTGTTTTTCTTGTGGCGGCGCCACGCAGCCGCTAGACTGTTCGCCCATGAATCTGCTCGACGAACTCAGCCGCACCAAGCGCTGCCGCCCGAACTAGCCCGCATTGAGCATCGCCATGAACCCGAGTCCTGCTAGTGCAAGCAGTGCGGCAAAGGTCTGGTAAAGATCAGCGAGGACGTCAGCGAACAGCTGGACGTGGAACCGGTGCGCTTCTTCGTGCACCGCCATATCCGCCCGCAGTACGCCTGCCGCGCTTGCGAAAGCGTGACGGCAGCGCCGGTGCCGCCAGCGGTGATCGATGGCGGCCTCGCCGCGCCGGACCTGTTGGCCTGGGTGGCAGTGAGCAAATACGCCGATCACCTTCCGTTATACCGCATTGAAAAAATCGCGCAGCGCCAAGGCGTTGGCCTGGCGCGCTCCACGCTGGCCGAATGGGTCGGCAAGACTGGGGTGGCGTTGTAGCCACTGGCCGACCGGCTGGCCGAGATGCTGCGAAGTCAGCCGGTGCTGCATGCCGATGAAACCCCGGTGCGCCAACTCGCCCCCCCGGCACGGGCAAGACCTTGCGCGCCTATTTGTGGGCGTACCGTTCCAATAATCTGGACGAGGGGCCGCCCATTGTCGTCTTCGACTATCAGATCGGCCGCGCCGGTGAACATGCGCGCGCTTTTCTCGCCGATTGGCGCGGCGACCTCATGGTCGACGACTATGCCGGCTACAAGGCCCTGTTCACGCAAGGCGTGACCGAGCTCGCATGCCTGACCCACATCCGCCGCAAGTTCTTCGACCTGCACCAAGCCAACGGCAGCCCATTCGCGGCCGAAGCTATGCGCCGCATTGGCGCGCTTTACGCGCTGGAGCAGCAGGTCGTCGGCGCCGCGGCCGCTGATCGCCACCGGCTGCGCCAGGAATTGGCTAAACCGTTGTTGGCCGACATGCATGCCTGGCTATGCGCTTCCCAGCGCAACGTGGCCACAGGCAGTGGCACCGGCAAGGCCATCGAATACGCGCGCAAGCGCTGGGTTGCCTTGGCACGCTTGCTGAGTCGGGCACCCGGCCCATCGACAACAATCCGGTCGAAAATACGATCCGGCCTATCGCCATTGGCAAAAAGAACTGGCTCTTTGCCGGCTCTGACCGCGAGGGCCGGCGCGCCGCCGCGATCCATAGCTTGCTGGCCACCGCCAAGCTCAATGGCCTCGATCCGCTGCGTTGGCTGGCCAGCGCGTTGGAACGTCTCCCGACGTGCCCTAACAGCCAGATCGATTCGTTGCTGCCATTCCCGAACTCTACGCAGTCCTAGACCCGTTGATCAGGTGGGGCGCCCGGACGCTTACTATAGCGCCTCATCCCATAAACATACTTCGTGCGCCACAAATTCCACATGAGTCCCCACCGCTACTGATACTCCTCCGGTATCGGTATCAGTCAGATAGAAGTAAGCGTCTCCAACGCTAACGTTAATGAGTGTCTGTCCGCCATTTGATTGCGCAACAGCTACAGAAGCCACAACGCCGCATATCCGGTACGCACTAAATTCACGAAGTGCTGTGATGCTAATGCGCTCGTTATCAGTGATCCGGAAATCCGTAACGGACTCTTGCGAGAGCACCACACTTGCAGCGTTGCCAACGCAACTTGAAGGGTCCTCTTGGAATGGCACGAATCTGCACGTGCCGGAAAATCTCTCACCGCGAACCTGAGCAATGAAACTTCGTTGCCCGGCCGCGCCCACCAATTTTTCTGTGGTTAGGTCGATCGCAGTTACCTCAATCTGCATTGGATTTTTTCCTTCTTATCCAGTCTTTTTAAAGCTATTTGATGGAGTTGTATAACCTCGCTGGCATTTTAGTTCAATGGCCAATGCGCATCCGCACTGTTATTTCTTACGGGATTCCCAAAAATGTCGGTCGACGTACCCTGACCTCTTGGACCATAACCCGTCCCCGGCAAATGGCCATGACCATGTGGCGTAGGATTATTCGGATGGCCCTGCGGATTCCAGCGCATGAAAGTGGAGTTGTTTGGATAAAGTGTGTGGGTGTCACGCCCACCAGGGCCGGGCCAAGGAACGGTGCGTCCGCCCACCGGTTCGATCATTACATTTCCGCGTGCATCACAGACGAATTGTCCAACTGGCACACCATTTCGATTAGTCTGCGAATTGCGTTGATAGTCTCGCAATATGCGCGCCAATGCATTGACGTCTGCCTGAGTATAGTTACTGCCCGGCCCACTGCTAGGGCGAATAGTTTGATAAGTAAAGCCGGGGTTTATGGCGCGAATTTGACTTGTAATTATGGCCACTTGTGCGGAAGCTTGGGTCGGCCCACCACCAGTATTTGCGCGATAGCGATTAAGGCCCAGCGCATCTGAATATGAGATTGGGTCGCCGCTTACATACCCAAAAGTATTAATGCCGCCGTCAAGTCCAATTGGATCACTCTCGATGTAGCGCCCCAACGCAGGATCATAGTCGCGGAAGTAGTTGTAGTGTAGGTTGCTTTCACGATCAAATTGCTGTCCGGGGAATCGCTGATTGAATGTAAATGCCGGCTGCCCTGCTGGCTGCTCGTTGGCCGCTTCCTTACCAAACGGGTCGCTGTCCCATTGCCACACCAGATCGCCGCTGCCATTAGTGATCGCGCGCGGGGTGTTGAGCTGGTCGGTGTGGATGAAATAGGCTGTCGCCGCACCTGGCGCGGTGCCGACGGTGATCGCCAGCGGGGCTGATTGCAGAACAGAGTTGACAGGGTCGGTCGTGGTGACCTTGACACTGATCTGATAGGTACCTGAGGCGAGGTTATTGAGCGTCAGCGTGAATGGCGACTGCACGCTAACACCCAGCGATGTCGTGCCATTAAAGTATTCCACCTTGGTGACCATGATCGGATTGCCATCCGAATCTCCGCTCACTGCCAGTGTGATGGTTGCTGGTGCCGTTGGATTATTTGGGGTTGCTGTAACGCTGACGTTCGTTGCGGCCGCTGCCAAGTGGCAGAAGGTGAACAGCAATGCCACCCATGCCGCCGTGAAGAGTTTCTTGAACACGTGTTTCTCCATCTCTTATTTCAGTACCGCGACCGGCATGTCGCCCAGGTAAACGTATTCGGTCAGCGCGCCATCGGTGCTTTCGGCGATCAGCTTGCCGCTGCCGTCGTAGTGATAAACCGTGGTCGAGGTTGGCGTGATTTTCTGTACGCGCTGGCCAAGGGCGTTGATCTTGTAGCTCACCAGGCCGATGGCCGTGTTGGCCGACACCATGCGGCCGCGCGCGTCATAGTTGAAGGTGGCGCTGCCGTTGCTGGTGATGCTGCCGTTGGCGTCGGTGGCGATGCTGGCGTTCTGGCTGCCGGTGAGTTGCGTCAGGCGGTTGCTGGTGCTGCCGTACGTGTAGGCGGTTGATGCGGCGCCGTTTACATATTGCGCGCGGTTGCCGACGGCGTCGTAGCTATAGCCCAGACTGCGCTGGGGGCGCTGTTCGCTGGTGAGACGATCGAGTTCGTCGTAGCCGTAAGTGCGGTTGTTTGCGGCATTACCGCCATCGGTCACGCCGGTGATGCGGCTCGCTGCGTCATAAGCCAGCGTTTGCACCTGGCCATTGAGCGTATAGCTCGTCATGCGGCCATTGAGGTCGTAGCTGCGCGAGTAGGTCTGTCCGTTGCCGAACACCAGCGATTGCAGCGGGCCGAAGGGCTGGTAGGTTACCTGGCTAACCAGCAGCTGCGACGCGCCGTCCTTGGTAGTGCGGATTTCCTTGATGCGGCCCATGTCGTCGCGCACGTAGTCGAGGCTGCGGCCGCTCGGGTAAGTGAGACCGGACAGGCGGCCGTACTGGTCGTAGCGGTAGGTCGTGGTATAAGCCTGGCCGCCCATTGTGCGCACTTCGCTGACTACCCTTCCATGCTGGTCGTAGCCGTATTGGATGCTGCCGCTGACGTCGGTGATCCGGGTCAGTCGGCCGATTGCGTTGGCGCCTTGATCGTAGGCGTAAGTGACGCTGGTACCATCGCTGAACGTGGCGGAGGTAACGCGGTTCAGCACATCGTACTGGTAGCTCGTGACCTGGTTCTTTGCGTCCGTGCGCGTTTTGATATTGCCGGCCTCGTCGTAGGTGTTGACGGTAGCGCCGGTATCGGGGCTGCTGGTCGTGGTCAGGTTACCCAAGCCATCAATGGTGTAGCTTGTAGCCAGGTTACGGGCGTCAATGACTTTGGTAAGCTGGTCCAGTCCGTCGTACACGAACTGCGTGGTGCCGTTCTTGGCATCCGTCACTTTGGTCTTACGCCCAAGGGCATCGTATTGGTAGCTCGTGACGTGCGTCAGTGGATCGATGACGGTTGTTACGCGGCCGACAGCATCATAGGTGTAGCTCGTAGTGGCGTCTTGAACTTGCGCTTGTGCACCGGAAGCCAGCGCGAGACCAAATGGAATGAAGAATAAGCGATTCAGGATCATTGCAGCGCTCCGGTAATTTTCTGAACACGATTCAAGGCGTCCATCACGCGCGTGATTTGTCGGGTCAGGGTGCCGGTGGGGTCTTTACTTTGTTCCGCAGTGCGATTGCCCATGGCATCGAGCGTGTAGTTGATGCTGTTACCCAGGCTATCGACGATGCGGTTGAGGCGGTGCGCGTCGTCGTAGGTGTAACGGAGCGTACTGCCGTCTGGCATGGTGGCTTGGGTCATCTGGCCAACACCGTCGTACTCGTAGCTTGTGGTTTCGCCACCGACACTGACAGAAGAAAGCCAACCGCGCGAGGTATAGCTCATGTCGGTGACCAGACCATTCGGGTCGACAATACGGCCGACGCGGCCATTCGCGTCGTAATTCGAATAGCTCGTCGTGTGGCCAGCCGCATTGGTTTGGCTGGCCAGATTGCCTTCAGTGTCGTAGGTGAAGGTGGTGATGGCATTGATCTCGCTGCGCGGGCCTTTGACGGTCAGCATATTGCCGAAGTTGTCGTAGGTGAAGGTCCAGACTTGCGGCGTCCCATTAAGCGTTGCGCCAAATCCGCTTGCCCCATTGGCGTCGGTTGTGGCTTGTACGGTGCGCGTCAAAACATTGCCATGGTCGTCGTAGGAGTAGAGAGTGATGCGCTTTGGCTCAGCAATCTGTAGCGGCTGGTCGAATTGTGCGTGCCAGGAAGTGGTGATGGTACGAGCACCAGTCGTGCCGTCCCCTTCGACCCTCCTCGTTTCGAGATTGCGGCTCAGGTCGTAGTAGTAGCTTGTCACCTTGCCGTCGAGGCTGGTGATAGATTTGACGTTGCCGTTTGTGTCGTAGCTGATTCTGCTTGATGCGCTTGGACTTCCATTGGCACCAGGTTGGATGAAGGATGTCAGGCGCTTGGTCCCAAGTATCGTGGTGTGTTGATAACCGTAGGCTGTTCCTAGCGGATCCGTTGCCTTCATTTGAATGTCGTACTGGTATTCCACCGTGTATTTGTACACGCCACCGGCATGCTCGGTGGAGCGAGGGAGGCCGTCCAAATAGCTGAACGTCGCATAGCGCACGTTATTTTCGTCAATGATTCCGGTCAACGCGCTTTTATCACCGGGGTATTCGTACAGGTACTGTATCGTCTTACCATCGGGATAAGTCACCGATGCCAAGTCTTGGTGTGCGGTGTAGTTGTAAATGTAAATGCCGCCGGCGGGATCGATCATTTTTTGCATCCGGCCCGCAGAATCATAAGTGAAATTCAACGAGGAGCCGTATGCATCCGTCACCTTGATCAGCAGCCCTGGCTTGGGAGCGATGGTGAGTGGCGTGGTCTGCGTGCTGTATTCGAAAGTGGTCACCTGCCCGTTCAACGCAGTCGAGGTGAGAAGTCGGCCGGATGCATCGTAGATTTCTTTCGCATCGGTTTCGCCATTAAGTGCAGTGAAGGTCGTTACGCCAGCAGTCGTGGCAGGAGTAATCCTGTCACGGATGTCTGCATCGCCCTTGAAATTGTTGCTAGAGCTGAAATAGCGCGGGCGCATCGCTCCTCGACGGAGAACGATGTCATTGCTAGTTGAAGTCTCAAAGTAGGGGTAGCAATAGCGACCACTTGCCGAAGTATCTTTCTCCAGGTAGCAGCTATTGGCCGGATGCTCCGTCGTGGAATCTTTCAGGTCAACCAGCGAAATATTGTAGTTGTGCGTCCATGTGTGAATGTCGCTACGATATGTACGAACAAAGCGCAGCGTACCTCGGGCATTTTCGTAGTCGACTTTGGTCTCAATCTTGATCTGCCCAAGAGGGAAGATTGGATTGCCAACGCCTTGCGGCTGGGCTTCTTTGGGAACGTTCTTCTTGCATTGATCACAGTCCGCGACGACCGGGGTATCGCGGTAGCATAGCGGTGCGTTCGGCCACAGCGAAAAGCCGTCAGACGACGGACAAATGTTATAAACCGATCCGTATAACTCATTGGTAACGGTTTGGGGAGCATAGCCCGGTACCTGCGTCGTCTGGATGCTGACGCCCTTCCACTGCCACTTGTCCCAACTAGTATTCTGGTCGTTCCAATAAATGCCACCAAAGTTAAACGTGCAAGAAAGCACGGGCCGGCCACCACTATTTGCATAGCAGTCGGCGACGATCCTGGCAGACATCTCGGATGCATCGATCGGATATAAAGTGTTTGCGTAATTCAGCTTTTGCTGAGGTCTGATTTTTTCCGTTAGTGCCAGGGCAGGCTTTGCCAATAATAGGCTCACTAACGCAACCCAATGCAGTTTGCGCATTAACTCAAATATTCTATTCCTCACAAAATTTCCACAAGTAAATAATTATACCCATGCGGAAACTCAAGGAATCTATCCAACGATCACCACTACTCAATCTTTCGGGCATATGAGAGCATCACTGCCTGGCAAGAACAAACTGAAATGAGCTAATCCTCGCCGAGGAAGACCTGCTGCAGGTCGTTGAGGAAGCGCTGGCCTAACTCGGTGGGCTTGATCAGCATATGGTCGCGGTACAGCAGGCCTTTAGCCTCGGCGGCGTTGAGCTGCTTCTCAATGGTGTTGAGCGCCACACCGGTACGTTCGGCGAACAGGTTCGGTTCGAAACCGCCTTGCAGGCGCAAGGCATTCAGCATGAACTCGAAGCCCATTTCATCACGCGACAGCTCGCGCTCTTCCTGCACCGGATTGCCGGCGGCCACCGCATCCATATAGGACTTGGGCTGCTTGTAGCGCGCCTGGCGCAGCACGCGGTGCGGGAAGGACAGCTTGGAGTGGGCGCCGGCGCCGATGCCTAAGTAGTCGCCGAACTGCCAGTAGTTCAGGTTATGGCGTGCCTGGTGGCCCGGCTGGGCGTAGGCCGACACTTCGTAGTGGCCGTAGCCGTTGGCCGTGGTCAGTTCGGCGATCATGTCCTGCATGTCCGCACTCAGGTCGTCGTCCGGCAACTGCGGTGGATACTTGGCGAACAGCGTGTTCGGCTCCATCGTCAGGTGGTACAGCGACAGGTGCGGCGGCTTGAAGCCGATTGCGGTCTCGATATCCTGGCGTGACTGCTCCAGCGACTGGTTCGGCAGCGCATACATCAGGTCCAGGTTGAAGTTGTCGAAGTTCGCCAGCGCGATTTCCACCGCGCGCTTCGCCTCGCCGTCATCGTGGATGCGGCCGAGCGCCTTCAGGTGCTCGCTGTTGAAGCTCTGGATGCCGATCGACAGGCGGTTGATCCCGCTGTCGCGGTAGGAGCGGAATTTCTCGGCCTCGAAGGTGCCGGGATTGGCCTCCATCGTGATTTCGCAGGCGCCGTCCAGCGGCAGCAGGCTGCGCAAGTCCGACATCAGGCGATCCATGCCTGCCGCCGACATCAGGCTCGGTGTGCCGCCGCCGATGAAGATCGTGTAAATCTTGCGGCCCCAGATCAGGGGCAGCGACATTTCCAGGTCGCGCCGCAGCGCGTCCAGGTATTCCTTCTCAGGCACCTCGCCCTTCGCCTCGTGCGAATTGAAGTCGCAGTACGGGCACTTGCGCACGCACCACGGCCAGTGGATGTACAGCGACAGCGGCGGCAAGGCTTGCAGGTTCAGCGCACCCGGGCGCAGATAGGTAGCAGCGACGCCGGCGGCGCTGTCGATGGTGCGGCTTGGTACGGCATTGCCGACCTGCTTAATCGGAATCATTTCTTCAGCTTCTCTACCAACGCACGCAGGGCCTGGCCGCGATGGGACAGGCGGTTCTTCTCTTCCGGCGCCAGCTCGGCCACGCGCTTGCCCAGCGAAGGAATCAGGAAATATGGATCGTAGCCAAAGCCGCCGTCACCGCGCGCTTCCGGCGAAATCACGCCTTCCCAGCGTCCGTCGGCGATCACCGGCTGCGGGTCGTCGGCATGGCGCACGAACACCAGCACACAGTAATAGTAGGCCGATTTGTCGGCATGTGCTGCCAGGTCGGCGATCAATTTCTCGCTATTGCGTGCATCCGATTTCGGCTCGCCTGCATAGCGCGCCGAGTACACCCCTGGCGCACCGCCCAGTGCATTGACGCACACGCCCGAGTCATCGGCCAGCGCCGGCAAGCCGGTCAGGCGCGCTGCGTGGCGCGCCTTCGCCAGTGCATTTTCGACAAAGGTGTGGAAAGGCTCTTCCGCCTCCGGCACGTCGAATTCACCTTGCGGATGGACGGAAAAACCAATGGTCGAGAGCAGCTCGTTGAATTCCTTGAGCTTGCCCTTGTTGTTCGATGCGAGAACGATACGCTGTGTCATGAATGTCGGCTCAGATGAGAGAGCCGACATTTTAAACCACTTGCAGCACCAGCTTGCCTTGGTTGGCGCCTGTGAACAGCTTGGCAAAAGTCTCGGGGAAGGTGTCGAGGCCCTGCACCACATGTTCGCGGGTTTTCAGCTTGGCGGCCTGGATCCAGCCGCCCATGGTGGTGATGGCTTCCATCGCACGCGGATAGTAGTCGCTCACCATCACGCCGCGCATGGTGGCGCGCTTGACCAGCAGTTGCAGGTAGTTCGACGGCCCCGCAACGGCGTCGGTATTGTTGTACTGCGAGATCGCACCGCAGATCACCACGCGCGCGCCATGGGCGAGGTTGGCCAGCGCCGCATCGAGGATGGCGCCGCCGACGTTGTCGAAGAAGACATCGATATCCTTCGGCGCATGTTGGCGCAGCGCTGCAGCAACATCCTCGGTCTTGTAATCGATGGCCGCATCAAAGCCCAACTCCTCCACCAGGTAACGCACCTTGTCGGCGCCACCGGCAATACCGATCACGCGCGCGCCTTTAAGCCTGGCGATCTGGCCGACCAGCGCGCCGACCGCACCGGCAGCCCCCGAAACCACGACAGTATCGCCCTCCTTCGGCTGGCCCACATCCAGCAGGCCGAAATACGCGGTCAGGCCAGGCATGCCCAGGGCGCCGAGGAACAGCGGCAATGGCGCCAGCGACGGGTCGACTTTGCTCAGCCCCACGCCGTTATGGATGGCGTATTCCTGCACGCCCAGCAGGCCGGTGACATGCTCGCCGGCGGCGTAGCCGGGGTTGCGCGATTCGATGACGCGGCCGACTGCAATGGCGCGCATCACTTCGCCCAGCGCCACAGGCGGCATGTACGATTCGGTCGACGCATTCATCCAGCCGCGCATGGCGGGATCCAGCGAAATGTGCGACACCTGGACCAGGATTTCGCCGTCCTCCAGCGCGCGCAGCGGCGTCGTGGCGAAGTTGAAATCGGAACGCTGGACGGCGCCTTCAGGACGGCGGGCAAGCAGGAACTGGCGGTTATTGGTCATGATGCTTCCAAAAAAGTTTCGAATGACGCCAGTGTAGCGGCGTCAACAATCCTTGATAAGTCAACGATATGACATTACATTGTTGACCAGGGAGGAACAATGAACCCGCAGCGCCTTGCCATTTTCGCCACCATCATCCAGTCAGGCAGCATCAGCGCCGCCGCGCTCAAGCTCGGTTGCGGAAAGTCCGTCGTTTCGCGCCAGTTGGCCCAATTGGAAAAAGACCTCGGCGCGCGCCTGATCCAGCGCTCCACGCGCCAGCTCGCACTGACCGAAGTGGGGCAACTGGTTCTGGAGGAGGCGCGCCAGATCGAGCGCTCGCTGGACAAGATTGCCCACCTTACAGACAGCTACCAGCAGCAGGTACGCGGCCTGTTGCGCGTGTCCTGCTCCATGGCGGGACGGCGCGTGCTGGTGCCCCTCCTGGCCGATTTCACTGCGCTTTATCCGCAGGTGAAGATATCGCTGCAGCTGGACGACGCCATGGTAGACCTGATCGCACAGCAGATCGACGTCGCGATCCGCACTTCCGCCCTGGTCGATTCGACGCTGGTGGCGCGCAAGCTGGCCGAGAGTCCCAGCGTGGCATGTGCAGCGCCAACCTACCTGGCCCGCCGCGGCACGCCGTGCACGCCGCAGGAATTGCAGCAGCATGCCTGCCTGGTGTATGCGGTGGGTGCGCGGGTCTACGATGAGTGGAATTTCGGCGAGGCCGGTACCGTGCGGGTCGATGGCCCGTTGCAGATGAACGATGGCGGCGCCCTGGTCACAGCCGCCGTGGGCGGTGCGGGCATCATCAAGGTGCCGCTTTCCATCGTCGCTGACGAACTGGCCAGCGGCCAGTTGGTGAGGATCATGGAAGATGTGGATTTGCCGCCGGGGCCCGCTACCTACGCGGTGTACCCGGCGCGTGAATTCTTGCCGTTGAAGACTGCTGCGTTTGTGGATTTTTTGGTGGCTCGCTTGGCAAAACCCGGTAAATCCGGGTCAGACCCAAGGGTCAGACCCTAGTCTGCGGCTGCCGCTGGTCAGGGTCAGACCCTTGGGTCTGACCCAGGTTTACCGGGTCCGCTTACAAGCCCAGCGCCTGCTTCTGCAGCTTGACCAGGTCGCGGATCCCGCCTTCGGCCAGGTCCAGCAGGCGGTTCATGGCAGCACGGTCGAAGGCCGCGCCTTCGGCTGTGCCCTGCACTTCCACGAAGGCGCCGGCATCGGTCATGATCACGTTCATGTCGGTGTCGCAATCCGAGTCTTCCAGGTAGTCTAGGTCCAGCACGGGCACGCCCTGGTACACGCCAACAGAGATCGCGGCCACGAAATGCTTGACCGGGATGGTTTCGATCAGGCCGCGCGCCTTCAGCTTGGAGAACGCGTCATAGGCCGCAACCATGGCGCCGGTAATCGACGCAGTGCGGGTACCGCCATCAGCCTGGATCACGTCGCAGTCCAGTTGCAGGGTACGTTCGCCGAAAGCTTCCAGGTCAAAGGCGGCGCGCAGCGAACGGCCGATCAGGCGCTGGATCTCCTGGGTGCGGCCGCTTTGCTTGCCCTTGGCCGCCTCGCGGTCCATGCGCGAATGGGTGGAGCGCGGCAGCATGCCGTATTCCGCCGTCATCCAGCCCTGGCCTTTGCCCTTCAGGAAACCGGGCACACGCTCTTCGATGCTGGCGGTGCAAATCACCTTCGTGTCGCCGCACTCGATCAGCACCGAACCCTCGGCATGCTTGGTGTAGTCGCGGGTGATGCGGATATTGCGCAGCGCATCGACGGCGCGGCCGCTCGGGCGGTTGACAGTGCTCATGTATTTCCTATTTCAGTAGCTGGGTGGATTTCTCGATAGCGCCGCGGATTTCCGCGATCGCCTTTTCAATTTCGTCATCGTCGAACACGTCGACTTCGGTCTTGGCGCCGTGGATGGTCGTGCTGACGACATCGTCCGGCAACTGCTCCGTCGAAATCACGGTCGAACCGGCATGCGTGGTCGGGGCGCCGTCGGCCACCAGTGCGCCCTGCCACATGATGGCCAGTGCCGTCACGTTGTCGCTGGTGTCGCCGGCGCGGCGCAGCGCAGTCGCCAGCATGTCCGGCACTGCGCGCACCACGGTCTGGGTGGTCAGCATCTGCACCAGCTCTTCATCGCTGACTACCGACCACAGGCCGTCGGAGCACAGCATCAGCGTATCGCCCGGCAGCAGGTTCGCGCGGCCGGAAACTTCGATGCGCGGCGCGCTGCCGGCGCCAAGGCAGGCGTACAGCTTGTTGCGGTCCGGGTGGGTATTGCGCGCCGAAGCCGGGATCAGGCCCTTCTCGATCATGTTCTCCACGTGCGAGTGGTCGCGCGTGCGGCCATGCACCTGGCCGTTGCGTACCCAGTACAGGCGCGAATCGCCGCAATGCGCCCACACGGCAGTATTGTGCTGCACCAGGCAGGCCACGATGGTAGTACGCGGCGACTCCGGCATATTGTGGGTCATCGTGTACGTATGGATGTCATTGTGCGCAGCAGCCAGCGCCTCTTCGAGGAAGCGCTCCGCCCCCTTCACGTAAGGCGTAGCCTGCTGCTGGAACATCTGCGAAATGGTGCGGGTGGCGATCGAGGCGGCGATTTCGCCGCGCGCATGGCCTCCCATGCCGTCGGCGAGCACCAGCAACAACGCATCGCGCGTGAAGCTGTAGCCCATCCGGTCCTGGTTAACCTTGCGGCCCCCGATATGCGTTTCCTGGTAAACGGCGAATTGCATGGCATCGGCTCCTTATTGTTGGCGCGGGGCCGCATCCTTTTTGCGGCCGAATCCGAGCTTGCCTGCCAGCTTGCCCAGCTTTTCCAATGTCCCCGGTGGAGGTGGGGGTTCCTTCGGCGCAGGGGCCTGCGCCAGCAACTTTTGCAGCTCGAACAGGCTTTGCGGACGTGTCAGCGGATCGATCTGCAAAGTCCATCGTACCAGCTTCACCAGTTCCGGCGAATAGAGGATTTCCAGCTTCTGGAAGTGCGGCTCCATCTTGTCTTCCTTGCGGCGCTGGTCGGCCGGCTGCGGCGGCTGGCCGAGCATGCAGGCGAACATCGAAGCGCCGATCGAATAGACGTCGGTCCACGGGCCCAGCGCCTCGGTCTTCGAATACAGCTCGGGCGGCGCGAAGCCGGGCGTGTACATCGGCATCAGCTTCGGACTGTCGGTATTGACGGTCTGGCGCGCCGCGCCAAAGTCCAGCAGCATCGGCGTGCCGTCCGTGCGCAGGTAGATATTGGCCGGTTTCAGGTCCAGGTGCAGCAGCTTGTTGGTGTGCACCTCGCGCAAGCCTTTCAGCACCTGCGTGAAGATCTGGCGCACGAACGCCTCGCTGCAATTGCGGCCCTTGCTGCGCTGGCGCTGGATGTGGTCCTGCAGGGAATGGCCCGACTCGTAGGCCATTACCATATAGACAGTTTCGTTGGCACGGAAGAAATTCAACACCCTTACAACATTTGGGTGCGAAATCTTTGCCAACGCACGGCCTTCCTCAAAAAAGCACTTCAGCCCGATCCTGAAGACCGGGAGGTTCGCTTTCGTGACCACAGGCACCATTTCGCCCTCTTGACGCAATGCAAGGCTGCTTGGTAAATATTCTTTTATTGCTACCGCATTACCTTCAGCGTCGTAGGCCAGGTACACAATACTGAACCCGCCTGACGCAATTTTCTTTACAATGCGGTATCCAGCAATTTCCAGACCATCCGGTAATGGAGCGTTGTTCTGAGCTGCCATAAGTTTCCTCGCTTCAACTAAACCGGATTGTGTGGGACAAAGCAATATATTGTAAAGACAAAGACAAAATCGGGGATATCCTTTGAGCATTTCCAGCATGACTGGCTACGCCGTAGCCACCAGCGAAAGCGCGGCGGGCACGCTGACAATTGAGATCAAAAGCGTCAATTCGCGCTTCCTTGACCTGCAATTCCGCATCAACGACGACTTGCGCGCGCTCGAACCCGATTTGCGATCCGCCATCATGGGCGCCATCACCCGCGGCAAAGTGGAGCTGCGACTCAGTTTCGGCCGCAAAGCCGCTGCCGCCGGTACCCAGGCCCTGAATGTAATCCTGCTTAATGAACTGGCGCGCCTGCAAGGCGAAGTCAGCAAGCACTTCAGCGGTGCGACACAGATGAGTGTTGCCGAACTACTGCGCTGGCCAGGCGTTGTCGAAGAAGCACAAATCGGCCAGGAATCGCTCCAGGCCGACGTTTCGGCCCTGATGAACAAGACCCTGGCAGCCTTCGTGCAGAGCCGCCAGCGCGAAGGCGCAGCGCTGGAAGCGATGCTGGTTTCGCGCATCGAAGCGATGGAAGCCATCGTGAAACGAATTACCCCACTAATTCCTCAGGTAGTTGCACAATTCCAACAAAAAGCCGTGGAGCGCATGCAAGAGGCGCTCGGTCTGGCCTGCCAGGGATCGAATACCGCGATGTCGCGCCAGGACGCGATGGAGCGCATCCGCCAGGAAGTGATCCTGTACGGCATCCGCATCGACGTGGCTGAAGAACTGGGCCGCCTGTCGGCGCACCTGGGCGAAACCCGCCACATCCTGAAAAAAGGCGGCCAGGTCGGCAAGCGCCTGGACTTCATGATGCAGGAACTGAACCGCGAAGCAAACACCCTCGGCGCCAAAGCCTCGGTCAAAGAGCTGGCGGACGCCTCGATGGAGCTCAAGCTGCTGATCGAGCAGATGCGCGAACAGGTCCAGAACCTGGAGTAGCCTTTTCAAAGCCCGCCGCCGCCGCAAGCGGCGCGGGTCCGCTCCCCTTATCGCGTCAAGCGATACAGCAGCACCGCAGTCCGGACCGCCCCCTGCTCGATCGAGCGCACATCCAGGTCCTCCCCCGGCGCATGGGCGCCCTTCCCTGTCGCACCAAGGCCATCCAGGCTGTCCACGTATGGCGCAACGAACTGCACGTCGCCGGCGCCACGCAGGCCGGGCGGCAGCGCGGCGATCGAGCCCAGGCCCGCATCGGCACTGGCTTTCGAATACAGCTCCAGCACTTTCAGGTTGCCTTCAGTGGGCGCCATCGGTGGATAGCCGTCCTCGAAACGGATCTGGGCACTGGTGCCCGGCAGGTTTTGCGCGACGATTGAGCGCATGCGGGCGCGCGCCTGCTCGCCCTGCTCCGGCGTCAGGAAGCGCAGGTCGCCTTTTACCGTCGCACTATTGGCGATGACGTTCGATTTGCCGAAGGCGGTGCCCTTGGCGGCAGCGCCGTCGTATGTGACTTCAGTGCCGCCCAGGATCAGGCCGGGATTGAAGGTCAGGTTCGGCTCCTGCAATTGCTGGCGGAAGGCATCCAGGATGCGGGCTGTCTCGTACACCGCGCCGTAGCCCGCGCTGGCGTTGAAGATGACCGAGGAGTGGCCTTGCTTGCCCTTCACCTCCAGCTGCCAGGAGGTCGAGGAGCGGCGGCCGATGGTCCCGGTGGCCTTGCCGTTCTCGTCCAACACCGTGGCTTCGAAAGCCAGCGCGACGTCGCTGCGCTTGGCCAGGTTGACCATGTCGCGCCGCGAGATCTCCTTCGGATTCCCCGCGTTTTCCTCGTCGCCGGTAAAGATCACGCTGATGGTGGTGTTGTCCAATGCCCCCGCCGCGTGCAAGGCGCGCAGCGCTTCGACGATGATCACGTCGCCGCCCTTCATGTCGTTGACGCCCTGGCCGCCTGCACGGTCACCCTGGCGCTCCCATTTCTGCATCGGCGCATTCGCTTCGAACACGGTGTCGAGGTGGCCGATCATCAGTACCCGCTTGCCTTGCTTGCCCTCGCGCGTGGCGACCAGGTGGCCGGCGCGCTGCATCTCTTTCGGCATGTCGATCCACTGTGTCTTGAAGCCCAGCTTGTCGAACTCGGCGCGGAATACCTTGCCGACGTCGCGCACGCCTTTGTGGTTCATTGTGCCGCTGTTGATATTGACCGTCTTTTCCAGCAGCTCCAGCGCCTTGCCGGAGTTGGCCTTGACCAGGCCGACGATGCGTTCTTCTTCAGGCGACAGGGATTGCGCCGCGGCGCCTCCCATCAACCCAGCGGCCAGCAGCGAAACGAACAGGCGGGTCATACGCATTTCTGGCATCCTCCTCGAAGTGTGTTCGGCAAACTCTACTACGGAAACGAAAGACATGAGCATCCGCGTAGGCATCGGCGGCTGGGACTTCGCTCCCTGGCGCGAAACTTTCTACCCTCCCGAAGTCCCGCTCAAGCGTGCACTGGAATATGCCAGCAGCGTCCTGACCAGCATCGAGATCAACGGCACCTTCTACCGCAACGCCAAACCAGAGCATTTCGCCGGCTGGGCGGAACGCACGCCGGACGATTTTGTATTTGCGGTAAAGGCTTCGCGCTATGCGACCAACCGCAAGGTGCTGGGCGAGGCGGGTGAATCGGTCGAGCGCTTCATGGACAGCGGCCTGACGGAACTGGGCGACAAGCTCGGCCCCATCCTGTGGCAACTGGCCGCCACCAAGCGTTTCGATCCGGAGGACCTCGAGGCTTTTTTCAAGCTGCTGCCAAAGAAGCTGGGCAAGCGCAAGCTGCAGCACGTGCTGGATGCGCGGCACGACAGCTTCCTGTGTCCCGAATACCTGAAGCTGGCGCGCAAATACAAGGTCGCAACGGTGATCACGGATTCGCCGAAGTATCCCAACTTTACGGAGGTGACGGGCGATTTCGTCTACGCGCGCTTGATGGATGCGCAAAGCGAAGTGGCCACCGGCTACACCAAGCCCGCCTTGAAGAAGTGGGCCGCGCAGGCGCAGGAGTGGACCGGCGGCGGCAAGCGCGAGGTGTTCGTCTACTTCATCAACGGTGCCAAGGAGCGCGCGCCGGCAGCGGCACAGGAACTGTTGCGCGCTCTGGGAACCAAACGTTAATCAGCGCCCAAGCCCTTCGAACCACTCCAGCGCGCGCGTCCACAGCGGCTGCGCATGCTGGCGGAAGTAGCCCATGTGTCCCAGTTTCCCCAGGCCCGTTGCAGCCGGGTCGATATCGACGCCATGCCATGGCGCGTTGCGGTAGCCGGACATCAGTGCATCGCGCGACAGCGGCGGCGCCCACAGGTCGTCGGTTGCGTTCAGCGCCAGGATGGGCGTGCGCACGGTGGCGAAGCCTTCCGCAATTTCCGGCACGTTCGGATCATCAAGGAAGTAGCGCGGGAATTTGCACCAGTGCTTCCATTGGCGGTACACGCCCATCGGCAGATCCTCGCCCATGCCAAGCTTGCTCCAGGCCAGGCGCCCTTTCCAGCGCGTGACGACCGGGCCGACCACGTGCCACATGGCCAGCACGCGCAGGCGCTCCAGGCGCGGCATCCAGCCATGCCAGCCGGCGCCGACGCCGAACAGGTAGACGCCTGCGAACTTTGCGTGGTTCGGCACCAGGCCCAGTGCGTGGCCGCCGTATGAATGGCCCACCATGTACAGCGGCGTGCTGTCGGCCGGCGCGAAGAATTCGATGACAGCATTCAGGTCCAGCCGCGCCCAGTCGAGGAAGGTGGCCTCGAAACCGCGCAGGGTTTTCGGCGCCGAGCCGCCCACGCCGCGGTAGTCGAAAGTCAGCACGGTATAGCCCTGCCCTGCCGCGAACTCGGCGAAGCGGCGGTAGAAGCCTTGCGGCACGCCGGTGGCGCCCGCCACCAGCAGGCGCGCTTTCTCCGGGCCGCGGGCGCGGTAGCGCATGGCCGACAGCGGGTAGCCGTCGACCGCCCGCAGTTCCAGTTTTTCCGCCAGCAGCAAGGCGGCGGCAGGCATATGGCTCATGTTCGTTTCTCCACTTTCAGCATTGGCATCAGGGCGTCCATGGTTTGCACCATCGGCGCGGTGTCGCCCGCCACGCGGGCTTGCAGCAGGCCGCCTTCGTAGGCGGCCAGGATCAGGGCGGCAATGCCCCCGGCGCGCTGGCGCTCGTGGCCGGCCTGCACGAGGGCTTCGGCCATGCGCTCGCGCAGCGCGGCAAAGCCGGTTTTCAGCGCGCTACGGATTTCCACGTCGTCGGCAGTGGACTCCAGCGCCACGGCGGCCAGCGGGCAGCCCAGTTCGAATTCGCTGTCGTCCAGGCCGCGCAGGGCGCGCAGGATCCAGGCTTGTAGCGCGGCCACGACATCCGGCTCGCGTTCCATATAAGTGTCGAGTTTGTGGACCAGGAAGCTGAAGGTGGCTTCGATGGCCGCCACCGCGAGCTGGTCTTTCCCGCCGGGGAAATGGTGGTACATCACGCCTTTCGGCGCCTTGGCGGTAGCCAGGATCTCGCTCAGGCCGGCGCCGTGCAGGCCGCGGTGCTGCAGCGTGGTGATCATGGCGTTGATCAGGCGTTCGCGGGTGGTCAGGTTCTGGGCGCTCATGCGGTTTACTCTATAGACCGGTCGGTCCAGTGTCAAGCGCGCCCGCGCCGGTTTCAACTCTGCTTGCTCCTTGGTAAAATATCTCTTTGGGCGACAGCCTAGCTTTCGAGAATTGCAAATGAGCCAACATTTTTCCGGCAGCCTGTTCATGGTTGCTGCACCATCCGGTGCCGGTAAATCGACGCTGGTCAATGCCCTGCTGGCGCAGGAACCAGCCATCAAGCTGTCGATCTCGACCACCACGCGCCAGCCGCGCCCGGGCGAGCAGCATGGCCGCGAGTACTTCTTCACCACGGCGGAAGACTTCCGCAAGCGCGCTGCCGAGGGCGAATTCCTGGAGTGGGCCGAAGTGCACGGCAATTACTACGGCACCTCGCGCATCTTCGTGGAAGAGCAAATGAAGGCCGGCACCGACATCCTGCTGGAGATCGATTGGCAGGGCGCGCGCCAGGTCAAGAAGCAATTCCCGCAAGCGGCCGGCATTTTCATCCTGCCGCCATCGTTCGCGGCGCTGGAAGAACGCCTGCACAAGCGCGGCCAGGATGAGGTCCACGTGATCAACCGCCGCCTGCTGGCTGCGGGCGGAGAAATCGCCCACGCGCCCGAGTTTGAGTATGTTATTATCAATGAAGAGTTCCCGGTCGCCTTGTCGGAGCTAAGCGCGATCGTCCGATCGGCCCGTTGCCGGTTTGCGCAACAAGCCGCCCGCAATGCCAGGTTGATGTCCGAGCTGGGCATCCACGCCGACCACGCAGAATAATCACCGACGAATTTAAGTACCGCATTTACCCAGGAGTTAAGCATGGCCCGTATCACTATTGAAGATTGCCTGAAAAACGTACCTAACCGCTTCCAGCTGACCCTGGCAGCCACCTACCGCGCACGCCAGCTGCTGCAAGGCCACACCCCTAAGGTCGAAGCCAAGGACAAGCCAACCGTCGTCGCCCTGCGCGAAATCGCTGCAGGCAAAGTAGGCCTGGAAATGCTGAAAAAGGTCCCTATGTAAGCTGGGAACCTTCTTGTTCCCGATATGAACCTGACTTCCGCAGATCCCAACATCAGCGAACAGCCCGCACGGCGGGCACGGCGCCCGGCTAAGCAACAGCCGGGCGTTGACGTTTCTGCACCAACAGTTTCCACTTCTGCACTAGCCGCACCGACCGTGGCCACGGGCGTCGCCACCATCACCCACCTGACCGAAAAGCTCGCCGAGTACATGGGCGAGGCCGACCTGAAAAAGGTCAAGGAAGCCTATCGCTTCTCGGACGAGATGCACCTGGGCCAGGTACGCAAGTCGGGCGAGCCGTATATTTCGCACCCGATCGCGGTAGCCGAGATCTGCACCGAGTGGAAGCTGGACGCGCAAGCCATCATGGCCGCACTGCTGCACGATGTGATGGAAGACCAGGACGTCAAGAAGGACGAGCTGATCGAACGCTTTGGCGCCCAGGTGGCGCACCTGGTCGACGGCTTGTCCAAGCTGGAAAAAATCGAGTTCCAGAGCCAGATCGAAGCGCAGGCGGAAAACTTCCGCAAGATGCTGCTGGCCATGGCCTCGGACGTGCGCGTGATCCTGATCAAGCTGGCCGACCGCCTGCACAATATGCGCACGCTGGAAGTGATGGTGCCGGCCAAGAAACGCCGCATCGCGGCCGAGACGATGGAAGTCTACGTGCCGATCGCGCACCGCCTTGGCCTGAACAACATCTACCGCGAACTGCAGGACCTGTCCTTCTCCCACCTGTACCCGGTGCGCTACCACGTGCTGTCCAAGGCCGTGAAGGCCGCGCGCGGCAACCGGCGCGAAGTGGTGTCGAAGATCCTGGACGCGGTGAAGAACACCCTGTCGATGGCCGGCATCGAGGCCGAAGTCTACGGCCGCGAAAAAACCCTGTACGGCATCTACAAGAAGATGCGCAACAAGCACCTGTCGTTCTCGCAGGTGCTGGACGTGTACGGCTTCCGCGTGGTGGTCGACAGCTTCCCGAACTGCTACGTGGCGCTGGGCACCCTGCACTCGCTGTACAAGCCGATGCCGGGCAAGTTCAAGGACTACATCGCGATCCGTAAGCTGAACGGCTACCAGTCGCTGCACACTACCCTGATCGGCCCATACGGCACGCCGGTGGAATTCCAGATCCGCACCCAGGAAATGCACCGCACCGCCGAATCGGGCGTGGCGGCGCACTGGCTGTACAAGAGCAACGACGCCAATATCTCGGACATGCAGCAGCGCACCCACGCCTGGCTGCAATCGCTGCTCGACATCCAGCAGCAGACCGGCGACTCGGCCGAGTTCCTGGAACACGTCAAGGTCGACCTGTTCCCCGACTCGGTCTACGTGTTCACGCCGAAGTCGAAGATCATCGCCCTGCCGCGCGGCGCTACCCCGATCGACTTTGCCTATTCGATCCACACCGGCATTGGCGACCACACGGTTTCGGTCAACATCAACGGCGAAGCGGCCCAGCTGCGCACGGAACTGCGCAACGGCGACATCGTCGAAATCGTCACCGACCCGAACTCGCGCCCGAGCCCGACCTGGCTGTCGTTCGTCCGCACCGGCAAGGCGCGCTCCGCGATCCGCCACCACCTGCGCACGATCAACCTGCCGGAATCGATCCGCCTTGGCCAGCAGCTGCTGGCGCAGGCTCTGGATGCGATCAATGTGCCGGGCGAACTGCCGCCGCCATTGATGGAACGCCTGCTGAACGAATCCTCGGCCAAGTCGATGGAAGAGCTGTATGCCGACATCGGCATCGGCAAGCGCATGGCCGCGCTGGTGGCGCGCCACATCTTCGGCCTGCTGGGCGGAGAATCGGCCAGCGCACCGATCGAGCACACCAGCCCTAAAGAACTCGACCCGGTCACGATCTACGGCAGCGAAGGCGTGTCGGTGCAATTGGCGCCGTGCTGCCTGCCGATCCCTGGCGACCATATCGTCGGCCAGCTGCGCCGCGACCAGGGCCTGCAGGTACACACCGGCGACTGCTCCGTAGCCAAACGATCGAAGCAGAAAGAACCCGAACGCTGGATTGCGGTCAAATGGGGTACCGAGATCAACCGCCGCTTCGACAGCCGCATCCGCCTGATCATCAATAACGAAAAAGGCATCTTGGCGCGCGTGGCCGCCGAAATCGGCGAAAGCGACGGCAACATCACCTTCGTCGGCATGGACGAGGATAGAGAACACGTGCTGCACCAGCTCCGCTTCACGATCCAAGTGAAAGACCGCGTCCACCTCGCGGCCCTGATCCGCAACGTCCGAAAAGTAGCCGGCGTCAACCGCGTCACCCGCGAGCGCGCATAGGAAGGGTCAGACCCTTGGGTCTGACCCAGATTTACCGGGTTTACGCATCACAAATTCATTCTGAATCGCAAACCGAATCCGCATTAGTTCCTTTTCCGGAATCGGCAAATCAAATAAAGCGCGATAAACCGCCTGCCTCAAGTGAAGATCGACACCGAGGGCCAGATAATTATCGTGCGGAACTAACCATGTTTCATCCCGTCCCTCGGCATTGGTCCGATAACTCGACCAACGGTAATGCCCCGGATAAAGCACGATTCCCGCACGTACAGGATTCATTTCAATATAGCGCAAACATGAAAGGAGGTACGCATCGCTATCGATCACCGAAGCATGATAGCGCCCCTCCCACATGGTTCCTGAAGTACCGTAGCGCGTATGTACCCAGTTCGCATACGCCTGCGAGACTGACTTCATCAACTTCGCCTGAGCATTACGCTCATGTATCGTCAGAAGTAGATGCACGTGATTTGTCATCAGCACATACGCATGAATGCTGCAGCTTGACTTGATGCTGTGTTCTGCAAGCAGGTCGAGATAATGGAGGCGGTCGGAATCGTCGCCAAAACATGCACATCGATTGTCACCGCGTTGAACAATATGGATGCAGCTTCCGGCTAAGTAATTTCTTAGCGAACGTGGCATTGGAGGCTCCTTTAAACCCGGCAAATCGGGGTCTGACCCAAGGGTCAGACCCATTCAGTTCAAAGGATAGCGGTGCTGCTGGCGTAAGCTTTGTGCGGGCGCAATCCGCGTCTATTCGTACCTTAATGCTTCGATCGGGTCGAGCTTGGCGGCCTTGGCGGCGGGGAGCACGCCGAAGATTACCCCGACGCCGGCGGAGAACATCACCGACAGTGCCACTGCCCACCACGGCACATAGGCGCCGGGGAAGTCGGGAATCACGCTGGCAATGGCGTGGCCCAGGCCATATCCTAGCAACACTCCAATCGCACCGCCCAGCATCGACAAGGTCACTGCTTCGATCAAAAACTGCATCAGGATGTCGCGGCTGCGTGCGCCGATCGCTTTGCAAATCCCGATCTCGCGCGTGCGCTCGCTGACCGACACCAGCATGATGTTCATGATCCCGATCCCGCCCACCAGCAGCGCAATGCCCACCACGCCGCCCATCACCAGCGTGACCGTGGTGGTCACCGTCTCGAAGCTCTTGAGGAACTGGTCGGAGGACTGGATTTCGAAATCATCCTTCTGGTCGCCGCGCAGGCGGTGCGATTGCCGCATCACCGTCGCAATGCGCGACTTGAGTTCTTCGGTGCGCCCAATATCGCTGATCGACACTGTGATCGACATGCTCGGCTTGTGCGTATTCCCGATCAGGCTTTGGCCCGTACGGAACGGCACCAGCACCTGGTCGTCCTGCGACATGCCGAGGATCTCGCCTTTCTTCTCCAGTACGCCGACAATCTTGAACCACTCGCCTGAGAACTGGATGAACTCACCCAGCGGATTCTCCGGCAGACGCAGCATTTCGATTATCTTCTCGCCGACCACGCAAACACGCCGTGCGCCCGCATTATCGGATTCGCTGATGAAGCGCCCCAGCCGCGGATAGCTGCCGTTCACCTCCATGAAGGCCGCTGTCACCGCCAATTGCTGGCGGCTGGATGCAGTCTGGTTGCCGTAGCGGATCTCGCCGCCCGGGAACATGAACGCCGGGCTCAGTTCGCGGATGCCCTCCACGTGCCCGCGCAACTGCTCCACGTCGTCGAACTGCAGGTAGTTGATCTTGCCCCGCATGACGTCCTTGAAGTCGTTCTTCGCGTGCACCGTCAGCGCATTGCCACCCAGGCCTTCGAACTGGCGCGTGATCGATTGCGACAAGCCCTGGATCAGCGATATGACGGTGATCACCGAGGCCACGCCGATGATGATGCCCAGCGAGGTCAGGAAGCTGCGCATGCGGTGCGCGCGGATGGCGGCCATGGCCGAACGCAGTGCTTCGATAAAGATGTACATGCCTTATGCTCCCGCCACGCGCTGGTCGGACAACACGCGCCCATCCTGCAGGCGCACGATGCGCTGGCATTGCTCCGCGATGTCCGGCTCGTGCGTCACCATGACCACAGTCTGCCCGTTGCGGTGCACGTCCTTGATCAGCGCCATGATCTCGCGCGTGGTCGCAGAGTCGAGGTTGCCGGTCGGTTCGTCGGCCAGCAAGATCGAGGGCTTGCCCACCAGCGCCCGCGCAATCGCCACGCGCTGCCGCTGCCCGCCCGACAGCTCGTTCGGCCGGTGATGCATGCGTTCGCCCAGCCCCACATGCTCCAGCGCCTCGCGCGCCATGCGCTTGCGTTCCGCAGGCGGGATGCCGCGGTAGATCAGCGGCTGCGCCACATTGTCCAGTGCCGTATGCCGCGGCAGCAGGTGGAAGCTCTGGAAGATGAAGCCGATTTCCTCGTTGCGCACCTGGGCCAGGTCGTCGCTGGCCATGGTCGCCACATCCTTCCCGTTCAGGAAATAAGTGCCTGCGCTGGGGCGGTCCAGGCAGCCGACGATATTCATCATGGTCGACTTGCCGGAACCGGAGGCGCCGATAAAGGCCACCAGCTCGTTGCGCTCGATGTGCAGGTCGACGCCCTGCAAGGCATGCACGGTCTGGTCGCCCATCTGGTACTGCTTGGTGATGCCGGTCAGCGTGATCACGGTTTGCTTCCGTCCGCAACCTTGAGCGACTTCACGTCTGCAGCCTTGGCCTTCACGGCCGCCCCCTCACGCAAGTCGCGCAGGATACGCGCCGGTCCGACCGCCACGGTTTCGCCCAGCGCCAGCCCCTTGGTGATCTCCTGGTTGCTGTCGTCGGACAGGCCCAGTTCCACCGTGCGCTTCTTCGCCACGCCGTCCACAATCGCGAAGACATAGTTGCTGCGCTTGCCCTTGCCTTCCGATGCTTCGGTCAGTTGCACTGCCTGCAGCGGAACCACCGGCCGCGGCGCGCCGTCGCCGGTCACGATCTCGGCGCGGCAGGTCATGCCGGAGCGCAGCGCCAGCTGGTGCGGCGCCAGCGTCACCTTGACCACATAGCTGCGGCCCTGGCTTGCTGCCTGGCCCAGGCCCTGCGGTTTCGGCGCCAGCGAGACCGATTCCACCGTACCGGCCAGCGGACGGTCGGCAAAGGCTGACGGGAAGATGCGGGTCTTCAGGCCGGCCGCGACGTTGGCGATATCGCCTTCGTCGACGTTCACTTCGGCGATCATCGAACTGAGGTCGGCAATGGTCATCAGGCTCGAGCCGGCAATGCCGGTAGCGCTGGCCACGGCCGTTTCGCCAGCTTTGATCGAGACGCTGGTGGCGGTGCCCGAGATCGGCGCCCTGACCTCGGTCTTGGCCAGGCGCTCCTGCGCCAGCGCCAGCATGGCCGCCGCCTGCTGGCGGCTCTCGCGCGCGCTGCGCAACGCCACCACCGCCAGGTCTACCGCCAGCTTCGCATCGTCCAGGCGCGAGACGTCGATGAATTTCGCCGCCGCGAGCTGGCGCGATCGCTCCAGCTTGCGCTGCTGGTTTTCGAGGTCGATTTGCGCGCGGTCAACGCTGACGGAAGCGTTGCGTACCGCAGCTTCCTGCTGCGCCACGTCGGCCTTGTAGGTGCTCGGATCGAGGCGCAGCACGACCTGCCCTTTCTCGATCCTGTCGCCCTCCTTCACCAGCACTTCGGACACTTTGCCGATCACCTCCGGCGAAAGCTGGACCTCCTGGCGGAACACCAGGCTGCCCGATGCCAGCACCGCCGGGTAGATCGCCTTGTTCTCGACTTTGGCCAGTTCCGCTTCGATCCTGGCCGGCGAGCTGCCGAATTTGATCGCCACCGGAATGCCGATCATGGCCGCGATGACGGCCGCTGCAATCAGTTTGCGTTTCATGGCCGCCTCAGTGTTTGAACAGGATCCAGGCGGCCCAGCAGCCGTAAATCAGCACATAAGGCAGCGCGGCAATGATGGCGCAGGTGGTGGTGCTCTTGCCGGTCCAGGTGCGCAAGCCGATCGTGGTCAGCACGATGACCCAGATATCGGTGACTTTAAGCGCACTGGCGATGCTGAACCAAGGCGTATGCGGCGCTGCATGCACCAGCAGGAAGTTCAGCGACAGCATGTCAGCGTTTTCAAACGCCAACTGGCCCTTGCTGGTGGCAATCTGCAGTGCCATCAGCGGCACGCCGATCAGGCTTGGCAGCGAGGCCCAGGCCACCAGTGCAAAGCCGGACTTGAAGCCAAGTTCCATGCTGGCCAGTTTCCCCGCCAGCCAATAATAGAAGCCGTACAGGCTGAAGATCAGCAGCGTGCCGATCACCACGCCGGCAATGCCAACCCCCATCATCATGCCGCGCGACATGGCCTGGCCGGCGGCCTCGCGCTGCTCGGCCGGCATATCCGGCGGGAGGGTAGCGGCCTGCATCCATTCCCAATCGACCGTCTGGAAGTACCAGACCACCATGCCGATGCCTGCCACGTAAAGCAGCAGCAGCGGCAACCAGGCCCGCGGCCGCTCCTTCAGCGCCGCGAAGGCGGCCGAGGGTTCATAGAAGACCTGCGTCAGTTGAGCGAATGCCATGCACGCACCTTGCCATAAAAGTAATTAAAAATTTATTATAACAACTTAGCAAGATTGTACTGATAGAACTTTGGCGGACGCGGCTTCCTGCTCAGCGGCCTTTCGATATCGCTTTGCTCAAGCGTTCGGTGCGGGATAGCTGACTTCGAGGATTTCCAGTTCTTCGGCGCCATTCGGCGTGTGCAGCAGCACCGTGTCGCCTTCGCGCGCTTTCGTCAATGTGCGGGCCACCGGGCTGATCCAGCTCACCTTGCCCTTCAGCGGATCGAACTCGTCGATGCCGACGATGGTGATGGTCTGCTCTTCCCCATCGCGCTTGGCGTAGGTGACGGTGGCGCCGAAAAAGACCTGGTCATTGCCGTGGTGGATGCTGGGGTCGACGACCTCGGCCAGGTCCATGCGTTTGGTCAGGAAGCGGATGCGGCGGTCGATCTCGCGCAGGCGGCGCTTGCCGTAGATGTAGTCGCCGTTCTCCGAGCGGTCGCCGTTCGAGGCGGCCCAGTGCACCACCTTCACCACTTCCGGACGCTCGACATCGATCAGTTGCAGAAGCTCGTCCTTGATGCGCTGGTAGCCGGCCGGCGTAATGTAATTTTTGGACCCGGGCGGAATTGGCGGCGCTCCTGGCGGCAGGTCGTCGTCAGCGTCCTGGCCGCCCTCTTTGACAAAAGCTTTGTTCATAACCGTTTTCTAATTATTTGGTGCAATAATGGCACTTACATGAAGCGATTGTACACACTCAGGCGACGCCTGTTCGCCCCTCTCGTCTATTTGGCAGCACTGTTCCTGATCTTCGAGGAATGGCTGTGGGATGCCGGGGCGCGACTGATGACGATACTGGCCCGGTTCCCTCCGCTGCGGGCGCTCGAGCGCATCATCTGCAGCCTCGGTCCAGCGGCCGCCATGGCCGTGTTCCTGCTGCCGGCGCTGATGCTGTTCCCGGTGAAGCTGCTCGCCCTGTTCGCGATGGCGCGCGGCCACGCCTTCATGGGCATCAGCGTCTTCGTGCTGGCCAAGGTGGCCGGTGCTGCCGCCGTCGCACGGCTGTATGCCCTGACGCGTCCCGCCCTGCTGCGCCTGCGCTGGTTCGCCTGGCTGCATGTCCGCTTCATGGAAGTAAAAGAACGCTGGATCGCGCGCCTCAAAGCCACCGCCGCCTGGCGCCAATGCCGCGCTCTGGTCGACAGCGTGCGCGAGCGCCTGCGCCGCTGGCGCGCCGGCTGGCGCCGCGGCCGCTTCGCCGCCCGTCCGATGCGCGTGCTGCGCCGCTTCAGCGCATTCTGGCGCCTGCGCCGCCGCTGACCTTCCAAGCACCCTATGCGTCCTGCCTTGCCGACCGCCCTCCACAATATTGCTGCCAACGCCCCCGGCCTGGTCTACCAGTTCCGCCGCCACCCCGACGGCAGCGTGTCCTTTCCCTATTTGAGCGATGGCTGCCTGGCCCTGTTGGGCATCAACGCCGCCGAATTGCAGGCCGAGCCCGAACGCTTCCTGTCGCTGGTGCTGCCGGAAGACCGTCCCGCCTACCTCGAATCGATGCAGTCTTCCGCCAATTCGCTGTGGAGCTGGAACTGGGAAGGCCGCATCTGGGTCGAGGCCTGGAAGGACGTGAAATGGATCAACCTGCGCAGCACCCCGCATGCCCTGCCCGACGGCAGCGTGCAGTGGGAAGGCATCATGTCCAACATCACGGAGAGCAAGCAGGAGCAGCTCGAAGTGCGCGCGAGCCGCGCCCGCCTGGCCGAGCTGACTGCCCACATCGAACGGGTCAAGGAACAGGAACGCGAGCGCATCGCGCGCGAAATCCACGACGACCTGGGCGGCAACCTCACCGCCATCAAGATGGCCCTGGCCATGCTGGCGGCGCGCCTGCCGGCAGGCGACGAAACCCTGCAGCAAAAGGCCGCCTACGTCGACTCCCTGGTCGACCGCACCATCGACGCCGTGCACCGCCTGACGCTGGACTTGCGCCCCTCGGTGCTCGACTTCGGCCTGCTGCCCGCGCTGGAATGGCAGGTCAAGGAATTCGAAGCCCAGGCCGGCATTGCCTGCAGCCTGCAGGCCAGCATGAAAGAGCTCGAACTCGATCCCGAGCAAGCCACAGCCCTGTTCCGCATCGCGCAGGAAGCGCTGACCAATATCGCCAAGCACGCCCAAGCCAGCGCGGTCACCGTCAAGCTCACGCGCAGCCGCGGCGTGCTGACGCTGAAGATCATCGACAACGGCCGCGGCATCCGCCCGGCCGACCGCGCCAAGCCGGACTCTTTCGGCCTGCGCGGCATGGCCGAGCGCGCGCGGGCGCTGGGCGGCACGCTGAACCTGAACCATGCGGCCGGCGGCGGCACCGAAGTGGCCATCAAAATCCGCCTCCCGGCCCACGCCTCAGACGTTACAATGAGTCATGAGTGAAAAAGCCGTCATCAAAGTATTTATTGCCGACGACCATGCCATCGTGCGCGAAGGCTTGAAGCAGATCCTGGCCGAAACCAGGGACATCGTGGTTGCCGGCGAAGCCGAAAATGGGCTCGACGCCATCAAGCTGTTCCGCAAGTCCGGCTGCAACGTCCTGCTGCTCGACATCTCCCTGCCCGACCGCAACGGCATCGAAGTGCTGAAACAGGTCAAAAAGGACAAACCGGAGCTGGCCGTGCTGATGCTGTCCATGCATCGCGAAGACCAGTACGCCATCCGCTCGCTCAAGGCGGGCGCCGCCGGCTACCTCACCAAACAAAGTGCACCGAAAGAGTTAGTAAATGCAATCCGCCAGTGCGCAGCAGGGTTAAAATATGTAAGCCCGGCATTGGCCCAGGAATTGGCCAACCATGTCGGCGAGGACCACCAGGTGGCGCCGCACGAAACCCTGTCGGACCGCGAGTACCAGACCCTGACCATGATTGCCTCCGGCAAGACCGTCGGCACCATTGCCAAGGAGCTATCGCTCTCGGTCAAGACTGTCAGTGAGTACCGCTCCCGCCTGCTGGCCAAGATGAACCTGAAGAACAGCGCCGAACTCACGCACTACGCCATCAAGAACCAGCTGATCGATTAGAAAATGATGCTAAGAAGTAAGCACATTTTCTCCCGTTTATCACCAAATCGCGCGACTGGACAGTGGCTTAATATGCTGGTAATCGGTAAACCTTAGTAAAGGCTGTACGTCAGATGTCTAGCAAACCCACCAATCCAGCCGCGGCGGATATGAATCCGGCTGATATCGCGCGCGAGGCATTCCGCCGCCTCGCTGTGCGCCGGATTGCCCCTACGCCAGACGCGTATCGCGACATCTACAATGAAATCGCCGGCATCGTGCCGGTACCGCCTGCACCGGTGGTGCAGGAAGGCCCCGCTGAAACCATGCTGGCCCAGTTCGCCGCGCGCCTGACCGACCAGCCGGGCGACCTGGCCGACTTCGGCCGCCGTTTCAACCGCGCCGTCAAGGCGCGCGACTGGGATACCTATGCCCGCACCCTGGCCGCGCTGGCCGAACGCCCGCTGGTCAAGGTCGGCGCCGGCGGCCTGCTGCCCGAAGAGAACAACGAACAGGCGCGCCTGCTGCGCGAACTGCTGAGCCGCACCCTGACCTTCGCGGTCGCCTCCCTGCTGTCCGACAGCCCGGCCCTGGTGGCAGAAGCCGAATCTCTTGGCGCCGCCACCAAGGAGGCGCATACCGAAGCTGCGCTGACCGAGATCGGCAGCCGCCTCAAGGAACTGTGCTACCAGATCGAGATCCGCAGCGGCGACACCGCCGAACAGCAGGAGTTGCTGCTGCGCCTGTTCCGCCTGCTGCTGGAAAACGTCAGCGAACTGCTCGATGACGACTCCTGGCTGCGCGGCCAGATCGATGCCGTGCAAAACCTGATCGCCGGCCCGATCGACCAGCGCGCGCTGGAAGAAGCCACCCGCAGCCTGAAAGACGTCATCTATAAACAGAGCCAGCTCAAGCACTCGATCACCGACGTCAAGGCCACCGTCAAGAACATGATGATGACCTTCATCGACCGCCTCGGCGCCGTGGCGACGTCGACCGGCGACTTCCACGAAAAGATCGGTGGTTACTCCGACAAGATCCGCGCCGCCCGCGATATCGGCGAGCTGAACCAGATCCTCGACGACGTGCTGAAGGAAACCCGCCAGGTGCAGAGCGAAGCCCTGAAGGCGCGCGACAATATGATGGTGGCGCGCCAGGAAGTGCAGGATGCCGAAGCGCGCATCCATGCCCTGGAAGCCAAGCTGCAGCACCTGAGCGAACTGGTGCGCGAAGACCAGTTGACCGGCTCGCTGAACCGGCGCGGCCTGGACGACGTGTTCGAGCGCGAAACCGCGCGCGCCGACCGCCGCGGCACCCCGCTGTGCATTGCCGTGCTGGACCTGGACGATTTCAAGAAGCTCAACGACACCATGGGCCATATCGCCGGCGACAACGCACTCAAGCACCTGGTCAAGGTTGTCAAGGAGACACTGCGCTCGATGGACGTGATCGCCCGCTTCGGCGGCGAGGAATTCCTGATCCTGCTGCCCGAGACCACCATCGAGGCTGCCGAGGCCACCATGACCCGCCTGCAGCGCGAACTGACCCGCCACTTCTTCATGCACGAAAACGAGAAGGTGCTGATTACCTTCTCCGCCGGGGTCGCCCTGCGCCGCCCGCACGAAGTCCAGGCAGACCTGGTCAAGCGCGCCGACGAAGCCATGTACAAGGCCAAGAAGTCCGGCAAGAACCGGGTTGTCGTTGCCGAATAGGCAATGACGCTCCAGCAAGCCCGCCCCTTCCGGCGGGCTTTTTTTATTTTCTTTGCCCCTGAAAAATATTTTTTTTGGGGCTAAAGTTCAGGAAAAGCCCGCCGTCTAAGCGGCACTCTGAAGGCAACTTGAGGGTGAAAACAGGGCGATTTCCCAGCTAAATCGCCCTAAAGGTTCCCGTGCGGCAACCGTTACCCAAAACAACAGCGGCTTGATCGTCACAGAACAGCGTGGCGGGCCAAAGTGAATGAGCAAATTGCCCAATCAGCAGTACCGAATGGAGAAATACCATGGCTTCCGTAATCAACACCAACATCTCGTCCCTGAACTCGCAGCGCAACCTGACCGCATCCCAGAACAGCCTGTCGACTTCCCTGCAACGTCTGTCCTCCGGCCTGCGTATTAACAGCGCTAAAGACGACGCGGCTGGCCTGGCGATTTCCGACCGTATGTCTTCCCAGATCCGCGGTATGAACCAAGCTGTGCGCAACGCCAACGACGGCGTTTCGCTGGCTCAGACCGCTGAAGGCGCGCTGGCTTCCTCCGGCGACATCCTGCAGCGTATCCGCGAACTGGCAGTGCAGTCCTCGAACGCCACCAACTCGGCTTCCGACCGTCAAGCCCTGCAGACTGAAGTTGGCCAGCTGGCTTCCGAACTGAACCGCGTTGCACAAACCACGACCTTCAACGGCCAGAACCTGCTGGACGGCACCATGGGTACCGCCACCTTCCAGGTCGGTGCTGATGCGAACCAGACCATCTCGGCCAGCGGCGCGAACTTCCTGACCAACACCTACGGCGACAACCGTGTGGAAAACAACCAGGTAGCAGCTGGCGCGACCACCAAGCTGGTAGCTGGCCAGGCGATCGACGTCGCAGGTGTGCGCGGCTCGGCCACCTACACCACCGTGGCTGGCGACTCCGCCAAGGCGATCGCTGCCGGCGTGAACAAGCTGACCTCGCAAACCGGCGTGACCGCTACTGCACGTACCGATGTGAACCTGGCGCTGGGCACCGGCCAGTCTTACTCGCTGGACCTGGTGGGCGACAACGTTGGCTCCGCAGTGCGCGTTTCGTTCTCGACTGGCGCAACCGTTTCCTCGGCAACCGACTATGCATCCGGCATCAACGCCATCAATGCCCAGTCCGCCAAGACCGGTATTACCGCCCAGTACGATGAAAAGAACGGCGGCATCAAGCTGACCAGCTCCACCGGCGCTGACATCTCGATCGTGAACCAGGCATCGGCTGCCAACAGCAAACTGGACGTGTCGACCTACACCACCGCCAATGCCCTGACCACCGCGTTCGACGCCAAAGCTGCCGCTGCCACCGCAGTGGGCAACGGCCGCGTAACGTTCGACTCGGAAAGCTCGTTCTCGGTCAAGGATAACGGCTCTGGCTTCGGCGTGGGCGCAGCTGCTGCTGCCACCACCATCCAGGCTTCGACCCTGAAGGCCGTGTCGACCCTGGACGTGACCACCTTCGACAACGCCCAGCTGGCAATCAAGATTGCCGACGCCGCCCTGGCTTCGGTGAACAACCAGCGCGCTGCTTACGGTGCACTGCAGTCCCGCTTCTCGTCGACCATCTCGAACCTGAGCACCACGACCGAGAACCTGTCTGCATCCCGTAGCCGCATCCAGGACACCGACTTTGCTGCAGAAACCGCAAGCCTGACCCGCGGCCAGATCCTGCAACAAGCTGGTACCGCGATGCTGGCCCAGGCTAACTCGCTGCCGAACGGCGTGCTGAGCCTGCTGCGCGGCTAATCGCCAGAACGCTAGGTAAAAGCGGTTCCCCGCTCCGGTTCGCCGGACCGGGGAATTTTTCGTAGGAGGTCTGTATGACTATCGATTCAATAACTGCTACTGTGCCGCGGGCCGACCGTGGCATTGCGGTCCCGGATTTCGTGGCCCTCCCGGTGGCAGGCCGCAGCCCTGCTGCTGCGGTGGAAACCATCGATGCCGTCAAGGCCAAGGAGGCCCCGCCTTCCAGGAAGGATGTGGAAGACGCCGTCGCCAAGCTGAACAAGTCGGTGCAGCAACGGGCGCAAAGCCTGGTGTTTTCCATCGACGATGACAGCCACCGCACTGTCGTCAAAGTGATCGACCAGCACACCAAGGAAGTATTGCGGCAAATCCCGACTCCGGAAGCGCTGGAGATCGCGAAAGCCATCGATGCCTTCAAGGGGGGCTTGCTGGTAGATCAAGAAGCCTGACCACAGTACCAGCGTTCCAGGCCCGGCCTGCCCATGCGGCAGGCCGGGCCTTTTTACGTTATGCTGTTGCCAAGGCCAGCTTGTCTTTTCAGTCACGAATAAACAGGTATTTCCCCCTCTCAAGTCCACTTTGAATCTGCCGTAAACAAGTTAGACTTATCTTGTTTCCTCAGGAGTAAACCGTGGCCCTTTCCAGCACACCAGCACTGTCATCCCCCGGTATCGGTTCGGGCCTGAATGTCAACGACATCGTTGACAAACTGATGGCGGCCGAAGCAGCGCCACTGTCGGGCTACGACAGGAAGACCGCCTCCTACCAGGCCAAGGTCAGCGCCTTCGGCCAGCTGAGCGGCGCGGTCGGCGTATTCCAGAGCGCACTGAGCAGCCTGAATTCGGCGTCCGCGTTCAAAGGGCTGTCGACCACGATCGGCAACAAGGATGTGCTGGGCGCTTCGGCTTCGTCCAATGCCGTGGCCGGCAACTACCGGATCAATGTGTCGCAGATTGCCCAGGCCCAGACCCTGATGACCAGCGGCCTGGCCAGCAAGACCTCGAGCATCGGCCTGGGCGGCTCGACCACCCTGTTCTTCCAGTTCGGCAGCACCAGCGGCAGCTTCGGCCTGCAGGGCACCGGCCTGGGTTCGTCCATGCTGGCCAATGGGCTGAGCAATGGATCGCTGTCCATCAATGGCACTGCGATTGCGACCTCGGCCAGCACCAACAGCGCCAGCGCACTGGCCAGCGCCATCAACGACAAGAGCAGCACGACCGGCGTGACCGCCAGCGTGTCGAACATCTTCTCGACCTTCGGCGATGTGGCGACCGCAGCGGGCGGCTCTTACAGCCTGAAAGTCGGCAACACCGTGATCGCCAGCCAGGGCGCAGGCGTGGCAGCCGGCGCCGGCGTCACCGCCGCCTCGCTCGACGCCGACCTGGCCAATGCCGGCGGCGCCACTGCCACGGCATTGGCCGCGGCCGGCATCACCTTTACCGGCAGCGCGGCGGCCGGCACCCTGGAATTCCGCAGCGCCAGCGGCGCCAGCGTGGCCATTACCGAGACGGCAACCGGCGTGACCGGCGGCGCCAAGACGGCAGCCGGCGCCGCCAATGCCGGCGCGAGCTACACGTCGGCCAGCAGCGTGACCCTGGCTTCGGCCAATGGCAGCCCGATCACCATCGCCGGCAGCAACCCGGCCGCAGCAGGCCTGACCGCTGGCACCGGCGGCGCCCTGCTGGGCGGCGGCTTCAGCCAGGATGCCAGCCAGCCGTCCGGCTCGGTCGTCATCGACAGCAGCAACAACACGCTGCAAGGCGTGGCCGACGCGATCAACAAGGCCAGCCTGGGCGTGACCGCCACCATTGTGTCCGACGGCAGCGCGACGCCCTATCACCTGGTGCTGACCTCCAACAAGACCGGCGAAAACGCTTCGATGAAAATCAGCCTGAGCGGCGACGGCAGCAACCCACCTGACTCGGCATTGCAATCGCTGCTCGGCTATGACCCCGCCGGCAGCCAGTCCATGCAGCAGACCACTGCGGCCCAAGACACCAAGCTGACCGTCAACGGCATTGCCGTCAGCAGCCATTCGACCACGGTCAGCGAGGCGATCCAGGGCGTCAGCATGACGGTCAACCAGGTTGGCAGCAGCACCCTCAATGTGACGCGCGACACCGCCAACCTGAAGTCCAACCTGCAGGCCTTCGTGAAGGCGTATAACGACCTCAGCGGTGCACTGAAAAAGCTGACCGCCTACGATCCGGAAACCAAGAAGGCCGGCGCGCTGCAGGGCGACCCGACGGCCCAGTCGATGCAGGCGCAATTGCGCCGCATGCTGGGCGGCCAGATTACCGGGCTGACGGGCGGCCTGACCAACCTGGGCCAGGTCGGCATTTCCTTCGCCAAGGATGGCACGCTGAACCTGGACGATGCCAAGCTGAACAAAGCGATCGAGAGCAATTTCAGCGATATCGCCGGCCTGTTCACCGCCATCGGCAAGGCCACCGATCCCAACGTCAATTTTGTCAGCTCGACCGCCAAGACCAAGCCCGGCACCTTCGACCTGAACATCACGGCCCTGGCCACCCAGGGTGCGCTGACCAGTGCCGCCGCCGTGGGCGGCAGCACCACCATTGCGTCCAATACCGTGTGGGCGGTATCCCTGAACGACAGCACGCCGAGCAACTCGAAGAATATCGCCAATGTCACCATCCCGGCCGGCACCTACTCCGCCGCCGACCTGGCGAAGATCGTGCAGTCGTCGATCAACGGCACCTCCGCCTTCTCGTCGAATGGCGCCAGCGTCAGCGCGGCGATCGACAGCAACGGCAAGCTGGTGCTCTCTTCCAGCAAATACGGCTCGGTCTCCAACATCGGCCTGAGCGATGTCAGCGGCAGCAGCGTGGCGAGCGTCTTTGGCGGCGCTGCGCCGGTCGCCGGCACCGACGTGGCCGGCACCCTGGGCGGCAAGGCCGTGGTCGGCAGCGGCCAGACCTTGACCGGGGCCGACGGCAGTGACGCCGAGGGCCTGAAGATCGAGATCACCGGCGGCGCACTGGGCGACCGCGGCACCGTTGGCTTCTCGCAAGGCTATGCCTACCAGCTGAATAACCTGGCCACTTCCTTCCTCGGCACCGGCGGCTTGCTCAGCAGCGTGACCGACGGCTTGAACAAGAGCATCAAGGATGTCACCAAGCAGCGCGATGCATTCTCGGCTAAGCTGGAAGACATCGAAAAACGCTACCGGACCCAGTTTACCCGGCTCGATGCGACCCTGTCGAAGATGCAGAGCACGCAAGCGTATTTGACTCAGCAACTGGCCGCCCTGGCCGCCAATAGCTGATCGCAGGAATAAGGAGAGACTATGTTTGGAACTACTGCTCGCGGCGTCAACGCCTACGCGAAAGTCGGCCTGGAAACCGGCGTCAGCTCCGCTTCGCCGCACAAGCTGATCGTCATGCTGTACGACGGCGCGCTGGCGGCGGTCATGACCGCGATTACCCAAATGAATGCGGGCAATGTGCAAGAGAAAGGCAAGGCCATCTCCAAAGCCATCCGCATCGTCGAGGACGGCCTGCGCGCCAGCCTGGACAAGGAAGTGGGCGGCGAAATCGCCCGCAACCTGGACGCGCTGTACGACTACATGAGCCGCCGCCTGCTGGAAGCGAACCTCAAGAACCAGCCGGAAATCCTGGAAGAAGTGCGCGGCCTGCTGGCCGACCTGCGCGACACCTGGAACCAGATCGGCGGCGCCCCTGCCGCGACCAATACTACCCAGCCTGCTGCCCTGGCCAGCATGTAATAGAGGATGACAATGACGAACGTGGAAGTTTTGACCGCCTACACCGCCATGGCAGCACTGACCCACAAGATGGTGGCGGCAGCATCGATGTCCGACTGGGACGGTCTGGAAGTGCTGGAAACCCAGGTGGCGGCGCAGGTCGCCCTCCTGCGCGGCAATGAAGAAGCGGTGCTGCTGGACGCCAGCGAGCGCCAGCAAAAGCTGGGCCTGATCAAGCAGATGCTGGACGACGACCGCCAGATCCGCGACCTGACCATGCCATGGATGGCGCAGCTGTCCAAACTGATCAACAACACCGGCACTGAACGGCGCCTGGCCGCCGCCTACGGCGCCGTCTGAACGGGGCGGCTGCCATGCTGCCCCCGCGCCTGGATGTCCGGGGCGTCAGCGCCACCTCCGCGGCGTCTGCCGCGCCAGCCGTTGCCGTACCGCGCCAGGAAGCCTTCCAGCGCGCCCTCTCGCAAATGGTCGGGCAAACCCTGCCCGCCCAGGTCCTCAGCAAATTCTCCGATGGTAGTTTCCTGGTGCGCGTGGCCGACACCAATGCGCGCATGCTGCTGCCCAACGGCATCAACACCGGCGATGAACTGCCGCTGACCGTCGTCAGCGGGCAACCGCGCGCCACGCTGCAAGTGGGCGCCGGCAACCCGCAGGCCGGCCAGATGGCCACCTTCGTGACGGGCGACCAGATGCCCGACATGCCCGAGGCCAGCCGCCTGCCCTCGCAGGAAGCGGCCATCCTCAACCTCAGCGGCAAGCAGCCATCGGCAGCCGGCGGCGCGGCGGCGGAGGCCGCCGGCCAGCAAGGCCAGGCCGGCGCCACGCAAGCCCAGGGCCGCGCGCTGAGCCCCGGCGCCGCCCTGCTCAGCAAAGCCCCGCTGGTGCCCGCCGACCAGTTGCCCGCGCTGGGCAAGGACACCCCGCAGGCCGCACTCAGCCCCGCTGCACGCGCCATCGCCAGCGCCCTGGCCTCGGCCTACACCACGCCCGGCGTGCCGGTCACCATCAACGGCAAGACGCCGCTGAGCGCTGGCGGCCCGCCCGACACAGGCAAGCTCAGCCAAGGCTTGCAGCGCGCCCTCGGCGACAGCGGCCTGTTCTACGAATCCCACGTCGCCGAATGGGCCGAAGGCAAACGCTCGCTGCAAGACTTGCAGCGCGAGCCGCAGATGCAGCGCCAGGCCGCCGCGCAAGGCGCAGGGCAAAGCCAGGCCGATGCCGTCGCGAAGGCGCTGGCCGGCCCCGACCTGTCGGCCGCGCAAATGATCAACCAGCAGCTGCACACCCACGAACAAGGCAAGGTCATGTGGCAAGGCGAAGCCTGGCCCGGGCAGCAGATGCAATGGCTGGTGGAACGCGAGCAGCAAGGCGAGCCTGGCGGCAAAGGCGGCCGCGGTGACGGCCGCGATGCCGAAGCCGATGCCATCTGGCGCAGCGGCGTGCGCTTCCGCTTCCCGCTGCTGGGCAAGGTCGCCGCCAACGTCACCCTGGTCGGCGACCAGGTCCACATCGCGGTCCAGTCAGGCTCGGAAGAGACGGCGGCCACACTGCGCGCCTGGGCCGGCGCCCTGCAACAGGCCCTCGATTCTGCCGGCGCGCCGCTGTCCTCGCTTGCCATCAATGCGGAGGCCAACGATGGCGGCGAGTGACCATGGCGAACAGCCGCGCAAGCCGCTGCAAAGCGCCGTCGCGCTTGCCTACAAGAGCGGCGAAGCGGCACCAAAAGTCGTCGCCAAAGGACGCGGCCTGGTAGCGGAGCAAATCATCGCCGTCGCCGCCGAGCACGGCGTGCACATCCACGAGTCGAAGGAACTGGTATCGCTGCTGATGGAAGTGGACCTGGACCATCAGATCCCGCCCCTGCTCTACCGTGTAATTGCGGAACTGTTAGCGTGGCTTTATCATATTGAAGCAGCGCAAAAGACTGGCCAGCCCCCGCCCCCGGCGCCCGATCTGAGCGTACCGAATGACTCCCCAAAAAACGGACCTTGATGCACAGCTATATTTCGGAATCGGACATGGAAAACTGGCATGATTTCGAGGTTGCTTCGCGCCGCGAGATCACTGCGCTGCTGCGCAGTATCGGCGAGAAAAACCAGTTGATCCGCATGCTCGTCAAAGGCGAGTCCGATGTGTGCGTCACGTCCATCCTGGAAGTCGATGCCGATGGCGGCAACGTGATCCTCGACTGCTCCATCAGCCCCGACCAGAACCGCCGCATCCTAAGCGCCAAGCGGCTTTCCTTCGAAACCACGCTGGACAAGATCCGCATCATGTTCAGCGGCGAGCACATCGAATCGACCACGTTTGAAGGCAGCCCCGCCTTCAAGATGCCGCTGCCGGCGACCCTGGTGCGCCTGCAGCGCCGCGAGTTCTACCGCATCGCCACGCCGGTCACCAATCCCGTGCGCGTGCTGATTCCGCAGCCGGCCGAACTGGGTGGCGGCAGCAAGCCGTTTCCGCTGTCCGACATCAGTTGCGGCGGCATTGCAATACTCGACAACAGCCTGGAATTGGGTGACACGATCGGCAAGGTCTACAGCGACTGCCGCATTGAACTACCTGAAGTGGCCACGATCACCACCGGCCTGCAGATCCGCAATTCGCTGGACCTGACGCTTTTAAACAACAAAACCAACCGCCGCCTCGGCTGCCAGTTCGTCGACATGCCGCGCTCCTCGCTGACCGCCGTGCAGCGCTACATCACCAAGCTCGAGCGCGAACGCAACGCCCGCATCGCCGGCCTCGAATAAAATCAACAGCTTAAAAAATAGGGACGTACCCCATTTTTTGAAAAATGGGGTACGTCCCTATTTTTTAAGTCCTTGATTTACACCTGCATGTTCATGATGTCGTGGTAGGCCTGCACCAGCTTGTTGCGCACCTGGACGGTGGCCTGGAAGTTGATGCTGGCTTTTTGCATCGAAATCATGACGTCCGAGAGGTTGACTGAATCGTCCCCCATCTGGAAGCGCTTGGTCAGCCCTTCGGCCTTGTCCTGGCTGGCCTGGACCGCGTCCAGCGCCCCTTTCAGGGCGTTGGTGAAGTCCGGCTTTTCCGCCACCTTCTCGGTCTGGACCGCGGGCGGCGTTGCTGCAGGCCGGGTCGCCGCTGCATGCAGCTGGGCGATCATGGCCTGGATTTGACTAGAATCAATTCCGCCTGTTCTCATTAGTTGACTCCAAGATACAATATTCCTGTTTTCAGGCTTCCAGAATACCCGGGCAAAAGCAAGGGGATAGCCTTGAGCAGGAAGGCAAACGGCCGCCTATTCAGGCATTTAAAGGGCGCAACATCGCCTGATAATGTGCAACAGGCCCATTAACCCACAGTGATTACCCATGGCTGCAGCCGCCGAACAAATCGATATCGACGATCCAGAAGCCCAACAGGCGCCCAGGGGCCGCTTCGCCTTCTTCCAGACCCCGATGGGCAAGATGGTGATCCGCGGAGCTGCTGTGGCAGGCATCCTGGCGCTTATCCTGATCCTGTGGCTGTGGAATAAGGAAGCGGATTACAAGGTCCTGTTCGCGAACTACACCGACAAGGATGGCGGCGCCATCACGGCGGCGCTGGACCAGATGCAGGTCAAATACAAGCTGGCCGAGGGCGGCCAGGCCATCCTGGTGCCGGCCGAGCAAGTGCACAATGTGCGCCTGCGCCTGGCCCAGCAGGGCTTGCCGAAAGGCGGCAATGTCGGCTTTGAAGTGATGGAAAACCAGAAACTGGGCGTGTCCCAGTTCCTGGAACAGGTCAACTACCAGCGCGCCCTGGAAGGCGAACTGGCGCGCTCGATCCAGTCCATCGGTGCCGTGGAATCGGCACGCGTGCACCTGGCCTTGCCGAAGCCTTCCGTGTTCGTGCGCGACCAGCAGAAGCCGACCGCTTCCGTCATCCTGCAACTGCATGCCAACCGCATGATCGACCCGGCCCAGGTCAGCGCCATCGTGCACCTGGTCGCCTCTTCCGTGCCGGAATTGTCGCCCGCCAACGTGACCGTGGTGGACCAGGCCGGCAACCTGGTGTCGGACCTGAACAAGAACGGCAACGCAGCCAACAACGCCAAGAATCTCGACGCTTCCCAGCTCAAGTACGTGCAGGAGTTGCAGAACCAGGTCATCAAGCAGGTCGAATCGATCGTCAAGCCGATCGTGGGCGAAGGCAATGTCCGCGCCGAGGCGGTGGCCGACGTCGACTTCTCTGCGATTGAACAGGCTGCCGAGAGCTACAAGCCGAATTCACCACCGGCCGCATCCGCCATCCGCAGCCAGCAGAGCAGCGAGACCAGCGGCAACGCCAACGCCAATCCAGGCGGCATTCCGGGCGCGCTGTCGAACCAGCCGCCGGGCGTCGCCACGGCCCCGCTGACCACCACGCCGCCAGGCGCTGCCGGTGCGCCGGGCCAGCCCGGCACCGGCGCCGCAACCACCGCAACCGGCCCATCGCATAAGGAATCGACAACCAATTACGAAGTCGACAAGACGGTGCGCTATGAGCAGAAAGCAATGGCCGGCCTGAAGCGCATGACCGTCGGCGTCGTAGTAAACTATCGTCGGACCATCGATAAAAACGGCAAGGTCGTCGTCAAGCCGCTGAGCACTGACGAAATGGCCAAGATCAACAGCCTGGTCAAGGAAGCCATGGGCTACAACCAGGACCGCGGCGATTCCGTCAGCGTGGCCAATGCGCCATTCGACGGTGTCGACAAGGAACCGGAAGCGCCGCTCGAATGGTGGCGCGACCCGGCCAACCTGCCGCTGGCCAAGGAATTGGCGAAATTCCTGATCACGGCCCTGATCCTGCTCTACATCCTGCTGCGTATCGTGCGTCCGATGATGCGTCCGGTATTCAAGAAGATCGACGAGATCAACGAGCCGGAGCCGGAACCGGAACCGGAGCCAATCGTCGAGCCATTGGGACCGACACCGGAAGAATTGCTGGCGGAGGAAATCGCCAAGATGGAAGAAAACACTGCCCGCACCTATCGCGACAACCTGGCGCTGGCGAAGAAACTGGCGCAGGAAGACCCGCGCATCGTCGCCAACGTCATCAAGGAATGGATAGGCAACAATGACTGAGAATACCGGACTGCAAAAGGCCGCCATCCTGATGCTGGCCATGGGTGAAGCCGAAGCGGCCGAGGTGATGAAGTTCCTCGGCCCGCGCGAAGTGCTGAAGCTGGGCGCCTCGATGGCCACCATGAAAAACATTCCGCATGAAATGGTGGTCGACGTGCTGGACGACTTCCGCGACCAGTACGCGGCTGCCTCCACCGTGGGCCTCGATTCGGACGAGTACATCCGCCAGGTGCTGACCAAGGCGCTGGGCGACGACAAGGCGTCGGTGCTGCTGTCGCGCATTTTGGGTGGCAAGGATGCGTCCGGCATCGAATCGCTGAAGTGGATGGATTCGCAATCGGTTGCCGAACTGATCCGCAACGAACACCCGCAGATCATCGCCACCATCCTGGTGCACCTCGAGCGCGACCAGGCGTGCGAGATCCTGGGCCACTTTACCGACCGCCTGCGCAACGATGCGGTGCTGCGTATCGCCACGCTCGATGGCGTGCAGCCGGCCGCCTTGCGCGAGCTGAACGACGTACTGACCAAGCTCCTGTCCGGTAATGAAAACATCAAGAAATCGACCCTGGGCGGCGTGCGCGCTGCGGCCGAGATCTTGAACTTCATGTCCGGCGAGCAGGAACAGAACGTGATGGACAACATCAAGAACTACGACAACGACATGGCGCAGAAGATCATGGACGAGATGTTCGTGTTCGACAACCTGATCGACGTCGACGACCGCGGCATCCAGCTGCTGCTGCGCGAAGTGCAGTCCGAAATGCTGATCATCGCGCTGAAAGGCGCATCGCCTGACTTGCGCGACAAGATCTTCAAGAACATGTCGGCGCGTGCGTCGGAAATGATGCGCGAAGATTTGGAAAACAAAGGTCCGGTTCGGCTGTCCGAAGTGGAGACGCAGCAGAAGCAGATCCTGCAGATTGTGCGTCGACTGGCGGATGAAGGCCAGATTGTGCTGGGTGGTAAGGGTGAGGATTCCTTCGTTTAAACGATCAACCCAGCAAATCTGGGTCAGACCCAAGGGTCTGACCCGACATATGGCGGCCGCGTGCCTGGGTCTGACCCTTGGGTCTGACCCAGGTTTACCGGGTTAAAAGCAAGCAAAGCAATGACAAGCATCCCAAAAGAAAAACAAACTGCCTACCAGCGCTGGGAATTGCAATCCTTCGGCGACACACGCCCAAGCATCGTAGCCCAGCGCGAACGCGAAGAAGAGGAAGCACGCGCCATTGCAGCTGAAGAAGCCGCTGCAATGGCCGAAGTCGAGCAAGCCGAATACGAAGCAGAACACGCCCCCGCCCCCGACTACCCGACCGACGAAGAACTGGCCGCCATCCGCGAGGAAGCGCGCCAGCAAGGCTATGACGCCGGCTTCAAGGCCGGCCACGACGATGGCGTGGCGCAAGCGCTGGACGAGCAGCGCGCCGCCACCGATCAGGCACTCGCGCCCGTGCGCGAAATCGCCGACAACTTCAGCACCGCGCTGCGCGAAGCCGACCAGGCCATCAGCAACGAAGTGCTGGAACTGGCGCTGCACCTGGCCAAGGGCATGATCAAGACCGCCCTGCGCGTGAAGCCGGAACTGATCTTGCCGATCGTGCGCGAAGCGATCGAATACCTGCCAGTGCTGCAGCAGCCTGCGCTGCTGATCCTGAATCCGGAAGACGCTGCCGTGGTACGCGAGGGCATTGCGGAAGAACTCGATAAAGGCGGCTGGCGCGTCATCGACGACCCCACCATCGAGCGCGGCGGCTGCAAGGTCGATACCGCTTCCAACCAGATCGACGCCACCGTGGCGTCACGCTGGCAGCGCCTGAGCCTTGCACTCGGCAAGGACATAGACTGGATCGACTGAGATGGGCGCCGCCGATCCGCAAGTGCACTCAGGCCGCTGGCGTTCTTACCTGAACGACTGCGCCACCCTGGTCGATTTCGTCGAACCGATGCAAGTGTCGGGCCGCGTCACGCGCGTAGCCGGCCTGGTGATGGAGGCGGTCGGCCTGCGCCTGGCAGTCGGCGCCGCCTGCACCGTGCCCCTGCCCTCCGGCGGCAAGGTGGAGGCCGAAGTGGTCGGCTTTGAAGGCGACAAGCTGTTCCTGATGCCGCAAAGCGATGTCGAAGGCATCATTCCCGGCACCCGCGTATTCCCGGTCGAACAGAGCGTGCCGAAGCCAGGCACCGTCAACCACCCGCGCCGCCGCCCCAGCGACCGTGCGCGCCACCTGCCGGTCGGCCCCGAGCTGCTGGGCCGCGTGGTCGATGGCGCCGGCCGGCCGCTCGATGGCCTGGGCCCGATCCAGACCAACGATTCCGCGCCGATCAATGTGCGCCCGGCCAACCCGCTGGGCCGCGCACCTATCGTGGAAACGCTGGACGTCGGCGTGCGCTGCATTAACGCCATGCTGACCGTGGGACGCGGCCAGCGCATGGGCCTGTTCGCCGGTTCCGGTGTCGGCAAATCCGTCTTGCTCGGCATGATGGCACGCTATACGGAAGCCGACGTGATCGTGGTCGGCCTGATCGGCGAGCGGGGCCGCGAGGTCAAGGAATTCATCGAGCAGATCCTGGGCGAGGAAGGCTTGCGCCGTTCCGTCGTTGTGGCTGCACCGGCCGACACGCCACCGCTGATGCGCATGCAGGGCGCCGCCTACTCCACTGCGATTGCCGAACACTTCCGCGACAAGGGCCAGAACGTGCTGCTGATCATGGATTCGCTGACCCGCTACGCGATGGCGCAGCGCGAGATCGCCCTGGCCATCGGCGAGCCGCCAGCCACCAAAGGTTACCCGCCGTCGGTATTTGCAAAACTGCCAGTCCTGGTCGAACGCGCCGGCAATGGCGAATTGGGCGGGGGCTCGATCACGGCTTTCTATACCGTACTGACCGAGGGCGACGACCAGCAGGATCCGATTGCCGATTCGGCACGCGCGATCCTGGACGGCCACATCGTGCTGAACCGCCGCCTGGCGGAAGCCGGGCACTATCCGGCGATTGATATCGAACAGTCAATCAGCCGCGCCATGCATTCGATCACCTCGCACGCACACCAGAACCAGGCTCGCAAATTGAAACAGTTGTTTTCGCGCTACGAACGCAGCCGCGACCTGATTGCCGTCGGGGCGTACACGCCAGGCACCGATCCGGTGCTTGACCAGGCCATCAACCTGCACGATAAGATTGAGCAATTCCTGCAGCAGCAAATTACGGAGCAGGTCAACATGCCCGAGAGCTTGGGGCAGTTAACCACTCTATTCGACTGATTGGCGCGTTTGGCCCTGCATATAATTGAACATCATGGCCTCTACCCAGCAACTTGAAACCCTGATCGACCTGGCCCAGCGGGAAACCGACGATGCGGCCAAACGCCTTGGCGCGGCCCTGAAGGCCGTGGCGGACGCGGAAGAGAAGCTGAACATGTTGATTGGCTACCGCGACGAGTATGGCCGCCGCTTCGACGCATCGCAGCAGCAAGGCATCACTCCGATGGCTTATCGCAATTTCCAGGCTTTCATGGAGAAGCTGGATACGGCGATCCAGGGCCAGCAGGAAGTGGTTCGCCACAGCAAAGCGCGCGGCGACAAAGAGAAGCAAATGTGGCAGGACGCTGAACGCAAGCGCATGTCGTATTCCACCCTGCGCGACCGGGCCGAAGCCCAGGAGCTCAAGAAGGAAGCCAAGCGCGACCAGAAGGCCATGGACGAACACGCCTCCCGCCAGGCATTTTTCAAACGCTAGACTGATTCGATCATGCAAACCCAGACTGTCCAGAACTCCCCTCTTCTCGCCGGCAATACGGCTGCTGGCCGTTCGTCCAATGCCGCGCAGGAAGACCAGCAGTTCGCACAGGCCCTGAACCACCAGATCGAACGCCAGGCCAACGCTTTGCCCCCGTCGCTGCAGCCGCAAGCCAACGCCGCCCCACGCCGCGCCGAAACGCCAAAGCCCGCGGCGCAGCAGCAATCGCAAGCGAACCAACAGCCGAAGCCGCCATCCAACGCGCCCGAGCCAGCTGGCAACAAGCCTGCCGCGCAAGCCCAGGCGCCAGCCAAGGCCCCGCAAGGCAGCCAGGCAAACAATGAGACGGCGCCTGCCGACGCGCAATCCTCGCCGGCCGAAGGCGTGGCGGCCGGCGCGCAAACTGGCGCCAACGCATCCGCCGGCACCGATACCGCAGCCGGGCAATCCGACACCGAGCAGGCCGCCAACGACGCCGTGGCCGACATGCTGGCCATGATCCAGGGCCTGGCCCAGCCGGCAGCCAGCGACGCCGCCGCGAGCGCGGCAGCCGCCAATGCAGCAGCAGCCGCAGCTGCCGCTGCCTCCGGCAAAGACGCCCGCGCCGCCGATGCCGAACTGGCTGGCGACGCCGTGCTATCAGGCAAAGGCGGCAGGACCGGCATAGCCGACCGCCTGCCGGCTGAAGGCATGCCTGTCGACCAGGAAGCCCTGCTGGCCGCGAAAGCCGCTGCGGAAGGCGCCGGCAAGGCACAAGACCCAGCCCTGGCAGACGCCCTGGCGAAAGCACGCCACGGCGCCACCGCCGAAGCCGGCGACGCCAACGCATCCTCCGCGGCTGCAGGCAACGACAAGGCTGCAGCACAACCGCGCACCGATTTCCAGGCCGCCCTGCAGCAAGCCAGCGCCGATGCCGGCAAAGCCGCGGACAATGCCGCGCTGGACGCCAAGCACGCGATCCAGCCGCAAGCCAGCGCCCTGCAGGCCGCGGCGACCGCACTCGCCCCGGCCGGCGCAGCCAATGCACAAGCCGCCCAGGCCCTGGCCAGCAACCAGCTGCACGCCCGCGTCGGCAGCCAGGGCTGGGACCACCAGTTGGGCCAGAAGGTCGTATGGATGGTCAATGGTGGCGAACAGACTGCCACCCTGACCCTGAACCCGCCCGACCTGGGCCCGCTGCAAGTGGTGCTGAACGTCTCGAATGACCAGGCCAGCGTTGCCTTCATGGCTGCCCAGCCGGAAGTACGTGAAGCGCTCGAGCAGGCGCTGCCGAAACTGCGCGAAACCATGGGCGACGCCGGCATCACGCTGGGCGACACCAGCGTTTCGGCCGGCAGCCAGGACCAGCAGAAAGCCTTCGCCGAAATGGAAGCTGCCGCGGCAGCCGGGCGCGGCCGCGGCGTCGCCAATGGCCAGAATGACAATATCGAGAACGCCCCGCAGGCCCCTCAAGTGCGCCGCAGCGTGCTCAGCGCCGTCGATACTTTCGCCTAAGGCAGAGATAGCCCTGCTTCCTGCCTCTTTTCGGCGCATCGCTCCCCGAAAGCTTTAGCGATAATGACATAATGGCGTCATGATCCAACTCTTGCATCCAAGGCAGCAGAATTGAAAGCGAATCCAAAAATGAAGGCTGATGCTAAGGCAGAAGCAGCCCCGCCGGCAGGTGGTGGAAAGAAAAAGCTGATCATCATCCTGGCTGGCGTGCTGGTGCTCGCCCTGGCCGGTGGCGGCGGCGCGTGGTTCATGCTGAAGAGCGATAGCGGCGACGAGCACGCGGAAGAAACCAAGCCGAACAAGAAGGCCAAGAAGCCCGCCAAGAAAGCCGGCCCGCCGGTCTACATTCCAGTGGACCAGTTCACGGTCAACTTGCAGCCGGAAAACGGCGACCAGTACCTGCAACTGGCGATCACGCTGCAGGCCAGCAGCCTGGAAGAGTCGGAGATCATCAAGACCAATATGCCGAAGGTGCGCAGCCGCATCCTGCTGCTGCTGTCGAGCAAGCATGCATCCGAGATCAACACGCCGGAAGGCAAGCAGCAATTGAGCAAGGACATCATGGAAGCGGTCAACCTGCCGTTTGAAAACGGCGGCGAAGCGCAAGAAGTCTCCGAAGTATTGTTCACCGCATTCATCATCCAGTAAGGCCCGGGTGAAGCATGGCTGATAATTTTCTCTCCCAGGAAGAAGTCGATGCCCTCCTGAAGGGCGTCAACGGCGACCAGGACGACGTTGCAACGCCCGAGGAGACGACGGGTGTACGGACCTACAACCTGGCGACGCAGGAACGCATCGTCCGGGGCCGTATGCCGACCCTGGAAATTATCAACGAGCGTTTCGCGCGCCTGCTGCGCGTGGGCCTGTTCAACTTCCTGCGCCGCAGCGCGGAAGTGTCGGTCGGCTCGGTGCGCGTGTCCAAGTATTCGGAATTCATCCGCAACCTGGTGGTGCCGACCAACCTTAACCTGGTGCACATGAAACCGCTGCGCGGCACGGCCCTGATGGTGTTCGACCCGGGCCTGGTATTCCTGCTGGTCGATAACCTGTTCGGCGGCGACGGCCGTTTCCACACCCGCGTGGAAGGCCGCGACTTCACCCAGACCGAACAGCGCATCATCCTGCGCATCCTCGACATCGTGTTCGAGGCTTACACCAAATCGTGGGAACCGGTGTACCCGGTGGAGTTCGAGTACATCCGTTCCGAAATGAATACGCAGTTTGCCAACATCGCCACGCCGAACGAAGTGGTGGTGGCGTCGACCTTCACCATCGAACTCGGTTCGGTATCGGGCCAGATCCACTTCTGCATGCCCTACTCGATGATCGAGCCGATCCGCGATGCGCTGACCTCCTCGCTGCAGGGCGAAGCGCTGGAAGTGGACAAGCGCTGGATCCGCCTGATGACGCAGCAGATCCAGATCGCCGAAGTGGAACTGGTGGCCAAGCTTGGTACCGCCAAGGTCAGCTTCGACGAGATCCTGAACATGAAGGTCGGCGACGTGATCCCGCTGACCATCCCGGAAACCATCGAGGCGACCGTGGATGGCGTGCCTGTGCTCGACTGCACCTACGGGGTGTTGAACGGGCAATACGCATTGAAAGTGGAGAAACTGCTGGCAAACGCGGATAATATGAAATAAAGCTAGGAAAGCTAGGAGAGAAACATGGCGGATAATCAAGACGACGATACAAGCATGGATGACGATTGGGGCGCCGCGATTGCCGAGCAGGCCGCTGCCGAGGCTGCTGCTATGCAGAACCAGGCTGCCACTGCCGCCGTGTTCAAGGACTTCTCCAAGCAGCCGAACAAGACCGAAACCCATAACGATATCGACTTCATCCTCGATATCCCGGTCCAGTTGACCGTGGAATTGGGCCGCACCAAGATCGCCATCAAGAACCTGCTGCAACTGGCGCAGGGCTCGGTGGTGGAACTGGACGGCCTGGCCGGCGAACCGATGGACGTGCTGGTCAACGGTTGCCTGATCGCCCAGGGCGAGGTGGTGGTGGTGAACGATAAGTTCGGTATCCGCCTGACCGATATCATCACGCCTTCCGAACGCATCCGAAAATTGAATAAATGAAGCAGAGCCTCACTGCCTTCCCGTTCCTGCGGCCGCTGACCTTCGCGGCCGCCCTCAGCCTCGCCGGCGCACCTGCGCTGGCGCAGCAAGCCCCCGCCCCCGATACGATTGCCACCAGCGCGCAGCCTGTCCCGGCCAATGCCGCCAGCCCTGCCGCGCCGGGCGCCCAAGCCGCCACCGGCAGCGAGGCTGCAGCGGCGCGCCCGGCCGCGACGCCGGAGCAGCAAGCCGCGCTGGCTGGCGCCCGTGCCACCGCCCCTGGCGCCGGACTGGCGGCACAGGCGCCCTCCGCTGCCGGCTCGCTGGTGCAAACCGTTTTGTCGCTGGGCTTCGTCATCGCCCTGCTGGTCGGCCTGGCCTGGCTGCTGAAGCGTTTTGGCCCGAAACACATCACCGGCGGCACCAAGGTCAAGCTGGTTGGCGCCTTGAGCGTCGGCGCCCGCGAACGCATCCTGGTGGTGGAAGTCGGCGAACAGTGGATCGTGGTGGGCGCCTCGCCCGGCCGCATGAATGCCCTGGCCACCATGCCGCGCCAGGAAACCGACGAAGCCGACCTGGCCAGCGCGCAGCCGCTGCCGGGCGCCAATTTCGCCGAGTGGTTCAAACAGACGATTGAAAAGCGCAATGGCAAATAAACGCGCACTGGGCCTTGCTGCCGGCGCCGCGCTCATCCTGCCATTGATCGCTGCGGCAGAGCCGACCATCCCCGCTTTCACCAGCACGCCGGCCGCAGGCGGCGGCACCAATTACGGCCTGACGCTGCAAACGCTGATCCTGATGACGGCGCTGACCTTCATCCCGGCAGCGCTGCTGATGATGACCGGTTTCACCCGCATCGTGATCGTGCTGTCGCTGCTGCGCCAGGCGCTCGGCACGCAGTCGGCGCCGCCCAACCAGGTGATTATCGGCCTGTCGCTGTTCCTGACCTTCTTCGTCATGAGCCCGGTGTTCGACAAGATCTACACCGAGGCCTGGGTGCCGTTGCAGGACAACAAGATCACCATGCAGCAGGCCATGGAGCGCTCGGCCGCGCCGCTGAAGACCTTCATGCTGAAGCAGACGCGCCAGTCCGACCTGGCCCTGTTCGTCAAGATTTCGCGCAGCCAGGAATTGCAAGGTCCGGAAGACGTGCCGCTCAAGATCCTGGTGCCGGCCTTCATCACCTCCGAGCTGAAGACCGCCTTCCAGATCGGCTTTGCCATCTTCATTCCCTTCCTCATCATCGACATGGTGGTGGCGTCGGTGCTGATGTCGATGGGTATGATGATGATGTCGCCCGCCGTGATTTCGCTGCCGTTCAAGCTGATGCTGTTCGTGCTGGTCGATGGCTGGCAACTGCTGCTGGGCTCACTGTCCCAGAGCTTCTACTAGCGAGGTGTGCGATGACGCCTGAAACAGTCATGACCATGGGCCGCCAGGCCATGGAAGTCACGCTGATGGTGGCGGCGCCGCTGCTGCTGGTGGCCCTGCTGATCGGCCTGGTGGTCTCGATCTTCCAGGCCGCCACCCAGATCAACGAAGCCACCCTGTCCTTCATCCCGAAACTGGTCGGCGTGTTTGTCACCCTGGTGGTGGCGGGGCCATGGATGATTTCGGTGATGGTCGACTACATGCGGCAAGTGCTGACCGGCATTCCATCGCTGGTCTCGTGACCGATGCTGGTCGTTACTTCCGCTGAACTGAATACCTGGATCGCCGCCCTGCTGTGGCCGGCGGCCCGCATCCTGTCGCTGATCGCAGCCTCCCCTATTTTCGGCAACGCCCGCATTCCACAGAACGTCAAGCTCACGCTGGGCGTGCTGATCGCCATGGTGGTGGCGCCCGCCGTGCCGGCCATGCCGGCCCTCGATCCTGCCGGCTGGGCCGGGCTGTCGGTGCTGGCGCGCGAAATCGTGATCGGCGCCGGCATGGGATTCGCGATGCGCGTGGTGTTTGCAGCAGTGGAAATGGCAGGCGAGATATCCAGCCTGACCATGGGCCTCGGTTTCGCCAGCTTCTTCGACCCGATGTCGCAAGGCCGCTCGTCGGCGGTTTCGCAATTCCTGGTGTGGATGTTGACGCTGGCGGTGCTGGCGGTGAACGCCCACCTGGTACTGATCGAAGCGCTGGCGGAAAGCTTTTACACGCTGCCGGTGGCGGCGATTTCTTTCCACAACGACGGCTTCTGGGACCTGGCGCTGTGGGGTTCGAAGATCTTCACGGCCGGGCTGCAGCTCGCGCTGCCGATTGTCGCGGCGCTGCTGATCACCAACGTGGCGCTGGGCATCCTGACGCGCGCCGCGCCGCAGCTGAACCTGTTCGGTATCGGCTTCCCGATCACGCTGGGCGTGGGCTTCCTGACGATGACCATGACCCTGCCCTATATGAGCATGCCGATCCAGGTGCTGGCCAACGAGGGCATAGAAAAAGCGCGGCAATTGCCGCGCGAGTGGGATAGCAGGAAAGAAGTCGGGGTCAGGTCTGGCAATCGGACACGGCCTCAGCCGTAGCTCGGGCTACGGCTGAGGCCGTGTCCGATTGCCAGACCTGCCCCCGACTTATTTAAGGCAAGCCTCAGATCAGGTTGAACAACGACAAACCAGCCAGTGCCTTGTAAGACTTCTGCGCTGCTTCCAGCGTGGTTTGCTGCTGCGTAAAGCGGGAGATCGCTTCCACCGGGTCAAGGTCGACCAGGTCGGACAACTGATTCGAATACTGCAGGTTCAGGTCTTCGCCGGCGCTGTCGAGGTGATCGAGTTCGCTCAGGCGCGCGCCGACCGATGCGCGCACCGACAGCACATTGTCCAGCGAATTGGTGATGTTCTGGTTGGCCAGGTTGAGTGCATTGGTCAGCGCCGCACCGGCCTGCGGCGAACCTGCCGGGCCACGCAAAGCGGCGATCAGGGACGTCATGCTCTCAAACACCGACTGGTTCTTGCTTGGGTCTACGTTGAACACGTCGCCATTGGCCGGTGCGCCAGTGATATCCATCTGGATGCCGTCAAAAGCGATCGGCTGGCCGGACACATACGGCACATTCGACGCAACTGCAGTACCGGCGGTGACGTCGTTGACGGTATAGGTGGTCACGGCCGGCGTGCCGGTCACGGTGAAGTTCAGCGTGTAGTTATGGCCGGTCACTGCCGAAGGCGTTTTCACCACGCCTGGAGAAATGATGCCGGTGCCGCCGCGCGTGTAGTTGGCAGGGTCGACGCTGGTCTGGAAGGTGCCGTTGCCGGTGATATTGCTTTCAAAGATGGCCGAACCAGTCTCGCTGGTGGCCAGCTTGCGCGACGAAGCCACTTGCAGTTCGCGCTGGCCCTGGTCGCCATTGTAGGTAGCGCCGGTGGCAGTGCGGGTAAACGGCTGGATGTCGCTCTTATAGCCGGAGAACAGGTAAGCGCCGGTGCCATCGGTGGCATTGGCCTGGCCCAGCAAATCCTCCAGGCGCCCTTCCAGTTCCTTGGCCAGCGCTTCGCGGTCGGCTAGCGTGAAGCCAGGGTTGCCGGCGGCGACGATCTTGCTCTTCACTTCCTGCAGCAGGTCGTCGGTATTTGCCAGCGTATTGTCGACCAGCGACAGCGAGGACTTGGCATTGCTGCGGTTGGTGACGTACTGCGTGTTCATCTCTTTCGACTGCGACACTTCCAGCGCGCGGGCCGAAGCGACCGGGTCGTCCGACGGGGTCACTACGCGCCGCATGGTCGACAACTGCATCTGCGTTTTCTGCAGTTGCGCCTGCAGCGTATTCAGCTGGCTGACGCCGCTGTCGTAGATCGTCTTGGTGGCAATACGCATGACCATGATGCTATTCCTTCAAAAATCTTACCTGCCCAGCGACAGCAGGGTATCAAACAGTTCGCTGGCCACCTGGATTACCTTGCCGGAGGCCTGGTAGGCTTGCTGGTAGCGCAGCAGGTTGGATGCTTCTTCGTCCAGGTTCACGCCGGACACTGAATCGCGCGCGGCCTGGGCCTGCTGCACGGTGGTGTCGGCCGCCGCGCCGGCGATCTGCACTTCGCGCGTCTTGTTGCCGACGAAGTTGACCATCTGCGCGTAGCCGGCCTGGAAGGTCGCGTGGCCATCGTCCAGGATGTTCTTTGTCTGCAGGCCTGCCAGCAGCACGCCATTGCGCGCATCGCCAACGCCGCTGCCGGGCGAGATGGTGAACTTGTCGTTGTTGGCCGGGTTGCCCGTGATGTTAATTTCGATGCCCTGGAAAGCCATCGTGGCGCCAGCGGTGTATGGCACCGGGGTGCCGGCCGGATAGGTCGTGGTGGTGCCATTGACCGTCACGTCCACCGCCGTCGGGAAGCCGCTAAGCTGGTTGGTCGCGCTGTTATAGGTCAGCGTGACCGGCGCAGCGAGCTGGTTACCGGGCAGCAGGTAGTTCGAGTTCACAGCGCCGGCACTGATCTTGCCAGTACCGGTATTGGCGGTCGGCACCGAAGTGCTGACCGGCGCACCCAGCGCAATCTTGTTGCGGTCCTTCAGTTCCACGCCGAAATCCTGCGCCGCGTTATAGGTCGGGCGCACCAGGAAGTGGTCCGGACCGCCGGCGGCACCGGTGATCGAAAAGGCCACGCCATCGATCACTTGCGGCTGGGTCTGCGGATACGGCGCGATCGTCGTGGTTGCGCCATCGCTGGCGCGTGTCACGATGAAGTCGGTGCCGTTGTAGTTGATGTCGTAATCGGAGGTGGTCAGCTTGGCCGCGTCGACCACCACCGCATCGATTTTCACCGTGCTCGATGGCGAATTGCGCGTATCGTAGCCCACGTAGGCGTGGATATCCTTGAAGAAGTTGCCGCCCAGGTTGCCATCCAGGTCAATGCCCAGCTTGTGCTGGTCGTTGAAGGCATCGGCCAGGCCGGCCGCGATCTTGCCGAGGTTGGCGTTTGCCACGTCCAGGCCGCTATTACGGAAATCGATCAGGCCGCCCAACTGGCCGCCGGTCAGCACGCTGTCCGGCAGTTGCGAGAAGGTGCCACCCTGCGTGCGGTAGCCGACCACGATGCGTTCCGGGTCAAAAGTCGAAGGGGCCGTCGCCAGTTCCTGGCTGCGGTTGCCGATCACCAGCGGCTGGCCGGTGCCGAACGAAACGTTCAGCATATTGTTCTCGGCCGGCCTCACGGTAACCTGGATCTGCTTGTTCATCTCGGCGATCAGGGCATCGCGCTGGTCCATCAGGTCGTTCGGCAAGGCCGATGGATCGACCGACAACCCGGCAATCGTGTTGTTCATCTCGGCGATGCGGCGCGCAAAGGAATTGATTTCGTTGACGCTGGCAGTGACGCCGGAGTTGACGCCTTCGTTCAGTTCCTTCATGCGGCTGGACAGGCCGTTAAAGCGCGAAGCCAGCGATTCGGCCGCCGACAGCATGGCCTGGCGCGCCGCAGTCGACTGCGGGTTCGAGTTGGCATTCTGCACCCCGCTGAAGAAGCTCTGCAGTGCCGGGCCCAGGCCGACCGTGGTATCGGCCAGCAGGTTGTCGATCTGGCTGACCTGGTTGAAATAGGTGTCGAGCTGTGCCTGGTTGGTCTGGGCGCCCAGCAGCTGGCGGTTCAGGAAGTCGTCATAGACGCGCTTGATCTGCGCCACTTCGGTGCCGGTGCCGATAAAACCTTCGCCGGTCTGGATGGGCTGCGTGGTGCTCTGCACCGCTACCTGGCGGTTATAGCCGGTCACATTGGCGTTGGTAATGTTGTGCCCAGTGGTGGCCAGGCCCGTCTGGGCAGCCAACAAACCACTTTTACCGATGCTGAGTAAGGACATTTTATTAATTACCTTCGCTAGATATTCAGTTTACGGCACTTCTCGACAAAACTTGATGTTCGTCAGGCAAGAGTGCGCTTGATAATGCCGGCCAGCTTGGTGGCATAGTTGGGATCGGTCGCGTAGCCAGCGCGCTGCAAGCCCCTGGCGAAGCCGGCGGCGTCGGTGCTGCCGGCCGCTGACAGCGCTTTTTCATAGCGCGGATTGCTGCTCAGCAGGCGGGCGTAATCCTTGAAGCTGTCGGCATAGCTGTCGTAGGCGCGGAATTTCTCGACGCGGGTCTGCGGCTTGCCGTTGACGTATTCGGTTGTAGCCGTTTCGACAACACGGCCCTTCCAGTCCGGGCCGGCCTTGATGCCGAACAGGTTGTGGCTGTTGCTGCCGTCGCGGCCCTTGATTTCGCGCCGGCCCCAGCCGGTTTCCAGCGCGGCCTGGCCCAGCATGAACTTGGCGGGGATGCCGGTAGCGCGGCTGGCTTCTTCGGCATGGCTGGCCAGCTTGTCCTGGAAGCTGCGCACATGGGCCGGCTTGTCGGAGGCTGCCACCGGATTCGTGCTCCCCTTCGCAACTGCCGCTGCACCACCACTGGCTTCGATCGAGCGCTGCAGCTTGGCCTGCTCCAGCAGGGCGCGCGTCATGGCCGGGTCGGTTGGCACGCCATCCTGCGGCGGCAGGGTCTTCGACAACTGGCGCACCAGCACGTCTGCCAGGCCCAGGCCCTTCTTGGCGATGTCCTGGCTGGTCTGCTGGTCGAGCATGGTGGTGAACATCTTGGTTTGCTGGTTGTCCATCAAACCGTCTTGCGGCGTCGCGTCGCGCATGCTCTTCATCATCATGTTGACGAACATGGCTTCGAACTGGGTGGCCGCGGTTTTCAGCGCTTCCGGCGAACCGGCGCGCGCCGACTGGCGCAGCTCTGACATGCCCTTGGTGTCGATGGCAAGGTTGGCGCTCAGGTCGGTGGAAGCGGTACGCGGGATCATGGCTGCATCCTCAAATGATTTCCAGCTCGGCGCGCAGCGAACCCGCTGCCTTCATCGCCTGCAGGATGGCCAGCAAGTCTTGCGGCGATGCGCCGATGGCGTTGAGGGCCTTCACCACGTCGGCCAGCGAAGCGCCGCCCTTCAGCATGATGACCTTGCCGGAGTCTTTCTTGATGTCGACACTGCCCTGCTGGGTTACCACGGTCTGGCCACCGCTGAGTGGATTAGGCTGGCTGACCTGGGTGTCGGTATTGACCGATACTGACAGGTTGCCGTGCGAAATGGCGCACGTCTCAAGCGTCACTTCCTGGTTCATCACCACCGAACCGGTGCGGGCATTCATGATGACCTTGGCGGCCTGGCGCGCCGGCCGCACGTCCATGTTTTCCAGCTCGCCGATGAAGGCCACGCGCGCATCGCTCGACGATGGCGCAGTGACGCGGATGGTGCGGCCGTCCTGGGCATAAGCCACGCCGGCACCGTATTTGTCGTTGATGGCATGCACCACACGGCTGGCGGTGGCAAAGTCGGTGTTGTTCAGTTCGAGGCGGATCTGGTTGCCGTCGCCCAGCGTGGTCGGCACCGCGCGTTCCACCGTGGCACCGCCGGAAATACGGCCGACCGACAGGTGGTTGACGACGACTGCCGCGCCGCCGCCCGGCGCTTGCGCTCCCACGCCGCCCACCAGCACATTGCCTTGCGCCATGCCGTACACCTGGCCGTCGGCGCCTTTCAGCGGCGTCATCAGCAGCGTGCCGCCACGCAGCGATTTGGCGTTACCCATCGAGGACACGGTGACGTCGATCTGCTGGCCCGGTTGCGCGAAGGCCGGCAGGTTGGTGGTGACCATGACGGCCGCCACGTTCTTCAGTTGCAGCGTGGTGCCCGGCGGCAGCGCCACGCCCATCTGCTGCAGCATGGATGCCACCGATTGTACGGTGAACGGTGTTTGCGTGGTCTGGTCGCCGGAGCCATCGAGGCCGACCACCAGGCCGTAACCCATCAACTGGTTCTGGCGCACGCCGGCGACGCTGGCCAGGTCCTTCAGGCGTTCAGCCTGCACGGCAGGCGCCAGCAGCAAGGCCGCGCAGAGAGTGAGGAGCTTGAAATTCTTCATGGTCAGAAGGGCAGCAGGCTGAGGAAGAAGCGCGACAGCATCGACTGTACTTCGGCGCCATCGATATTGCTCTTGGTGCGGTATTCGACGCGCGCGTCGGCGATGGCAGTCGAGGCTACCGAATTGCCGTTGATCGAATCGGGATTCACCATGCCGGAGATGCGGATGTATTCAGTCGCCTTGTTCATGCCGACCTGCTTTTCGCCGGCGATGATCAGGTTACCGTTGGACAGCACTTCGACAACAGTAGCGCCAATCGTGCCGCGGAAACTGTTGCTGAGAGTCTGGCTGTCGGCATCGGCAAACTTGTTGTCGGCGCTGGTGGCGACGTTGGTACCGAAGCGGTTCTGCAGAACACCTGGAATGCCGAAGTTGACGCTGCCGGACTTGCTGCCGGCGCTGGCGCCGTTCTTGACGGCCGAGGTGCTTTCCGTAATGACGACATTGATCACGTCGCCCACGTGGCGTGCACGGCGATCCTCGAAGGCCGGACGGTAGGTGCTGGCCTGGTAAATTGCACCATTGTTCTGCGCCACCGGCGGATACGGCGGCGGCAGCGGACGCGCGGTCGTCGGGCCGTTGACGATCGAGGTTGGCGCGCCGGCGCAGGCAGACAGCAGCGCGGCGGCGATGATAGTGGCGGCAAGACGGAGTCGCATGGCAGGCTCGCTCGATTACAGTTGCGACAGGCGCTGCAGCATCTGGTCGGAGGTGGTGATCGCCTTCGAATTGATTTCGTAAGCGCGCTGGGTCTGGATCATGTTCACCATTTCCTCGACCACATTGACGTTCGACGTTTCCACGTAACCCTGCAAGATTACGCCGGTGCCATTGGTGCCCGGCTGGTTAAGGGTGGCGGCGCCGGACGAGCCGGTTTCCACATACAGGTTCTCCCCTTTCGACTCCAGGCCGGTCGGGTTGATGAAGGTCGCGAGCTGGATGGCGCCAATCTGCTGCGGCGCCGCCTGGCCCGGCAAGGTGACCGACACGATGCCGTCGCGGCCAACCGTGATGCTGGTGGCATTGATCGGGATGGTAATGGCCGGCTGCAGCACGAAGCCGCTGGAAGTGACCATCTGGCCATTATTGTCGCGCTGGAAGGAGCCGTCGCGCGTATAGGCCGTGGTGCCGTCCGGCAGCAGCACCGGGAAAAAGCCGTTGCCGTTGACCATCATGTCTTTGTCGTTACCGGTCGACTGCGGGTTGCCCTGGGTGTGGATGCGCTCGATGGACACCGGGCGCACGCCGGTACCGAGTTGCATGCCGGAAGGCAGTTGGGTTTGCTGCGACGAGGCAGCGCCCGGCTGGCGGATATTCTGGTACAGCAGGTCCTCGAAGACGGCGCGCGACTTCTTGAAGCCGTTAGTGCTCACATTCGCCAGGTTATTGGACACCACGTCCATCTGGGTCTGCTGCGCTTCCATGCCGGTCTTGGCAATCCACAGTGATCGAATCATTTACCTGCCCCTTAAACGGTAAAACTAAGCGGTTTTTCTATGCAGGCATTATCCCGTGGCATGGGTCAACTCAAAGCTTCGATCTGGCTGGTTTTCCCCCGCCTATTCAAGCGTGTGGCACGAATTATTCAGCTCTGCTATTGTTTGCGATTTGATAATTGTTGCTAAAAAGATAGACTATGAGGACCGACCTCCTGTCCCAGGCATATGCCGCCCTTGCCCAGTTCGCCAGCGAGACGAGGCTGTACGAGCTCACGCTGGAAAAAGATGGTGATTACGGCTCCGGCGGACTGCTGGTCGAAGCCTTCCTGTCCGACGATTGCCTGCAGGAGATTGCCTCTCGCGACGTCATCGCGCTATCGACCAGCACCACGATTGATCCATCCAGCCTGCTGGGCCAGCGCGCCAGCCTGCAGGCCAGCCTGGCCGACGGCAGCCGCACCGCCTTCCACGGCTACATCAGCCACGCAGCCATGCTGGGCAGCGAGGGCGGCTTCGCGCGCTATCGCCTGCGCATGTCGTCCTGGCTGTGGCTGGCCACCCAGGCACGCAACAGCCGCGTATGGCAGGACAAGAGTGTGGCCGACATCGTGGACGACGTGTTCTCCGGCTTCGCTCCCTACGCAACATGGCAGTGGAGCGACGACGCACGCACACTGCTCGACTCGTTGCCGGTACGCAGCTATTGCTGCCAGTACCGAGAATCCGACTACGACTTCGTGCGCCGCCTGCTGACGGAAGAAGGCGTCGCCTGGCGCTTCGAGGACGGCGACGAAGAGCAAACCCTGGTGCTGTTCGCCGACAGCAGCCAGCAATCGGCCACGCCGGAAGACGCCAGCAGCGCTGCCGGCGGCGGCCTGCGCTACCACGCTGCCCGCGCCGGCGAGCAGTTCGACACCATCCAGTCGCTGCAAACCATGCGCCAGCTGGTGAGCGGCGCGGTGGCTGTGCTCAGTTATGACTACAAGGCCAAAGCCGCCGTCAGCGCCACCGTTCCGACGCGCGTGAACGACTTGGGCAAAAGCGCCTTCCAGCCGGAGAGCTACGACTATCCCGGCCAGTACTTCTACGGCGACAGCTCGGAAGCCGAACGCTACGCCACCCTGCACATGCAACTGCACGAGGCGCGCAGCCAGCAAAGCCAGGGCCGCTCCACCGTGCGCACCCTGCGTGCCGGCACCCGCTTCACGATGACGCAAGGCGCCCTCCTCCCTGACGACGAAGGCGCAGACTATGTCGCCTTGCGCGTGCTTGGCGTGGGCGTCAACAACCTGCCGATTGCCGCCAAGCGCGGCCTGGAAGAATTGTTCGGCCCCATCCCCGAGCTGCTCGAAACGCTGGCCGCGCAAACGCGTGACCTGCCCGAAGATTTCAGCACCACGGTAGAAAAGGCTTCCGCCAGCGGCTACGCCAACAGCTTCGCCGCGCTGGCAGCAGACGTGCCATGGCGCCCCTCCCATCATGGCGGCGAAGGAAGGCAGCATGCCAAGCCAACCGCCCTGGGCTCGCAGAGCGCTATCGTGGTTGGCGAGAACGGCCAGGACGTGCCGCAGGGCGGCAACGAGATCCATTGCGACCGCCTTGGCCGGGTGCGGATTCGCTTCCATTGGCAAGACTCCGCTGACGCCACGTGCTGGGTGCGCGTCGCACAACGCTCGGCCGGCGGCGGCATGGGCAGCCAGTTCCTGCCGCGCATCGGGCAAGAGGTGCTGGTGCAGTTCATCGAGAACGATATCGACCGCCCGATCATTGTCGGCGCCTTGTACAACGGCCAGGGTGAAAGCGGCATCCCGCCAACGCCCGGCGGCACCACGTCGCAGCAAGCATCCGACCATTTCAGCCAGGCCCACGACCACGCCACCTCCGCGCAGGGCAACCTGGTCGGCGGCAATGCCCCCGTATGGCACGGCTCAGGTGGCGGCAGCGGCGCCCACCGCAACGCCTCCGCGCTGTGGGGCGTGCGCAGCAAGGAGTTCGGTGGCAGCGGCTACAACCAGCTTGTGTTCGACGACACCGACAGCCAGGGCCGCGTGCAACTGCGCACCACCCAAGCCGCCACGGAGCTGAACCTGGGCCACCTCGTCCACAACACCGACAACTACCGCGGCAGCCTGCGCGGCCAGGGCGCCGAGCTGCGTACCGACGCTTATGGCGCAGTACGCGCCGGCGCTGGCCTGCTGGTCACCAGCTACAAGATCACGCACGGCGCCTCGCAGCGCGAACCAGCGGGAGACAACACCGCCGGCATCGCCATGCTGAAACAGGCCGTCAAGCTGGGCGAGACCTTCAGCGATGTCGCCGTGAAGAACGGCACCGTCGGCCTGGCCACTCACATGGGCGCGCACAAGGCCAATGCCAGCGCACTCGACGAGAAAGAAGCCCCGCTGAAATCGCTGCTGACCGCGGTCTCTGGCATGGTGGGGGACGCCAGCCTCGACGCCGCGCAAGCCGATGCCGGGGAGCGCAAGACCAGCGCCGGGGCGGGGAAATTGCCGCACAGCGCCGATCCGATCATCGCCATCACCGCCAAGGACGGCCTGTCAATGAGCGCCGCACGCGACCTGCAAATGGTCGCTGGCGAAACCGCAACTGTGATGAGCGGCGCAGACACCCAGCTTGCCACCGGCGGCCAGATGCGCATCCACACGCAGCAAACGATCGGCATGCTGGGCGGCGCGGTCAAACCGGGCGAGCAGGAAGTCGGCGTACAAATGATCGCCGCATGCGATCCAATCGATGTGCAGGCGCAGGCCGGCGCGATGCTGGTGCAGGCGCTCGACGTGATCAACGTGAAAAGCTCCAACGCCCATATCGATTGGGCTGCTGCCAAGAAGATCAGCCTTTCCACCGTTGGCGGGGCAAACATCACCATTGATGGCGGCAACATCACGGTGCAGTGCCCGGGCAAGATCGAGATCAAGGCCGGCAAGAAGTCCTTCATCGGGCCGGCCAAGACCGATTATTCGATGCCCGCCCTTCCCACCAGCATCTGTAAGCCCTGCTTGCTGGCGGCGCTCCGAAGCGGAAGCCCGTTCATCGCACCTGCCGCGGCATGAGGTAGACCATGTATTTCGCAGTAAATCCAACCTCGCCAACATTGGCAGAGCAGATCGCGCAACAGATCGAATCGTTGCAGGTGGAGCACGAAGGTGCACCGTTTCACGTGATGGCGCTCGTGGATGGCGCCTTTGATGAAGATTTTTTCAAATCATATCCGAGAAGCCGCTGGCCACGCCATTCGCTTTACGCGAACACGTCACTGCATTCGCTTGGGGCAGCAGCACCGCAACTAACCACTTTCAATGGCCAGCCTGGCGGGCTCAGGAAGTGGCTGGAGAATCTCTTCTCGGAGTGCAGTGGAAAGCCGATGCTCAGCATCATCGCAAGCGCAATCGATGCCGAATCATTGCAGCGGCATCTCCTGCCCTACCTCGTATGCCGAACTGAAGACACTGTCGAATGGCCTGTCCGCTGGGGCGACACGCGCATCGTGCCAGGCTTGATGGGCTCGTTGGCAGACGCCAAGCGGGAACATTTGCTTAGTCCGATTTATTGCTTGTGGACTGCGAATCGAGGAGGTGATGCGCTGAAGTGGCGCGGCACCGGAGCGCCGACTCCAATGCCTGCGGAATTCGATAAGCTGCCCATGGATGATGCTGCTTTTGCGGCGTTAGTTGATTTGTCTGAGACGGACTCGATTCTAAGTAGCATCTACGACAGCCAACCAGATGTCTTGCGAATGCATGATCCCCTTCAAGCACATAGAGCAGTGTCACGCCACCTAAAGGTAGCGTCTTCTCACCGCATTGAATCTGCAAAGGCCAGGTATCACTTCGGCGTTTTATCTCTCATTCTTTGCGATGAATTCATAGAGCATCCCGCAATGGCGGCAACGCTAGTTCGCGTGCTGAATGGGGCCGAGTATTTTGAGGAGATTTCGAAGCTACCAGCGAGCTTCTGGGACACTGCAGGACAAAACCGCTCCATGCATTCAACCGAGTAATGAAAGGAACGATCTTGAATTATCTAATTGCATTTTGCGTTGGGCTTCTGGTGGCATGCTCAACACAGCCCAAGCGAGACGAATCGAAATATGGCGCCAGCGTGGGGATTGTTAACCATACCGAAAAGTATATCGATTCTGCCTCTGTGAACGGTGCTGGAGGGGCAAACATGGGGGCCTGGGGTGCTGGGGTTGGCGACGTTTGCTGTGCATCCGTGCCTAAGAAATGGTATCCAGGGATGAATGTCCTCGTCCGTTGGGATATGCCTGAGGGAAGCAAGCATATTTACAAGGAGAAGATGGTCGAAGTAGAAAGGTATGACGAGCCGGGAACGATCTACCTGCATTTCTTCCCTGGCGATCAGGTGAGAGTAGTTGTGTCCCAATATGCTGGTTGGAGTCCAATGCACCCGATCAAAGCTCCAGAAGAACCAACCGCACATCCAGTTCAGCCACGATAAATATGACCCAGACCAGCATCGAAGCAACGCCGATTAAGGCCCCCTTTCCAGTTAGCTCCTTTTTACAGCCGGCGACAAATGAGCAATCAAAAATTGCTGCTGCATGCGCAACATCTGAAAGCAAACCGTGTTCGATGCCGCTTCACGTTGCCATGTTCTTTGATGGAACAAACAACAATCTGTACCGAGATCGGGAGGGCACGCGCGTCGGAGTCCCCGATTCAAAGGGGAACCCAACAGCCATTAGCAGAAGGCCTGTTGATCCCGAAAGCGCGGACCACAGCAATATCGCTCGGTTGTTTCGCGCATTCCCGGAAAGAGAGATGAATAGGGGGAAATTCCGTTTCTATATGCCGGGACTTGGGACACCATTCCCAGAGATCGGCGAGCTGACCGAAACGCAAGCAGGTAAAGCATTCGGCAAGGGCGGCCAACCACGCATTGTCTGGGCGCTATTGCAGGTTTTGAACGCGGTGCATCTTGCAGTCACTGGCAAGGTACTTTACGACGATAACAAGGTCGGTGATTTGGCTAACGAACATAATGCCAAAGTAGGTACCACAAAGCCGGGGGTTCGTGGAGAGAGAACCGTAATCACTCATAAGGGGTGGTTCGCAGAACACATCAGTGCGCTTACGAGCGAATTGGAAAAAAAGACAAAGCCAGAAATTCCGCAGCTGACGCTATCGGTCTTTGGTTTCTCCCGTGGAGCTGCAGAGGCCGTTGCTTTCTGCCATATGTTTGATGAGCTTCTCGTTCAAAATAAGTTTGCAGGCATTTTTGCGAAGATCTGTTTTTTAGGTGTCTTCGATACAGTGGCCTCAATCGGTGGTTCCTCTTCGGTCGGACGTACGACGTTTATACCAAGTTTCTTTTTTGATGGTCACTGGTCGTGGGCAAACCGCATTTTGAAACCGCTTCCTGCCTGTGTTGAAGCAGGTCGCCACTATATCGCGAGCCAGGAAGTTCGAATGAATTTTCCGGTCACGCGCCTACGCTCTGAAAGTGGAGGGTTCAAGGAGATCTATTTTCCAGGGATGCACTCTGACGTCGGCGGTGGCTACGGCCCCGGTGACTTTGGCAAAGGGCGAGGTTCGCAAAGCTCCTTGGTTTCGCAGATCCCTTTGCTTCACATGTTCAAAGCGGCCCGAGAGCATGGTGTCCCGTTCAAACCGTTCACGGAATTAGAGCAAGCAGTTAAAGATGATTACGCAATTAACGCGGAATTAGCTTCCGCATGGAATGCATACACCACAGAACTGGGGAATAGCGGCAACACTTTAAAAAAGCACATGGAGCTCTACTATCGTTGGCGCGCAACGCGCTTAAAGACGTTAGAGCAAACCACAAGTTTCAAGGCTGCCAATGAACAAGCGCAGCAAGATATGCGCGATGCCAATCGAATGCTTGCAGGTGATCTGGAGGCATTGAAATACCGAGAGAAACTGGAGCAGCGTGGATCAGGTGAGAACGCACAGTTCCCACAGTATTCATGGAAAGATCAGAGTCGTATCAATGCCTGGCATCTGTCACGCGCAATCAATCAACAGGAGCTAGATGCATGGGAGAATTGGGCTCTCAAAATTTTCAACAATCCGGCTCCGCTGCCCCCTGATGTCATGCGTTTTTTTGATGACTACATCCACGATTCGTTCGCAGGATTCTACATGGCGGGAGAGGTAACGGAATATGATAGGCGCGTGAAGATTTCGCAAGTGCTTAAACAAGACCGACGACGCCTCAAAGGTTTCGATTTGAAGGTCTACGACCTAGCGAAAAAGACCGAGGCAGCAATCAATAAGAATAAGGAAGGTCAAGAACTATCGGCGGATGAAAAAGTGTTGGTGAAAGAGGCGGAATACGGCACGCCCTATCCCATCATGACGGACGAAGATACTGAAGATATGCGTAGCGCAGCAATCACTACACAAACCATGACTCGCCGCGAAGGCGGCGGCTACATCATCATGCGCGGAAATTACCCCGAGAGCGGCATCATCCGTAAGAGTATTTATGATAAGGAGCTCCATCGGGAGCCGGTGGCATCCGTAGAGACGGGCAACACCACTGCACACGAGGAAGCATTCGAGTTGGTGTGGAGCGATGACATTCAAGCAGACTTAGTCCTGTTCGCTGCGCATGATACTCGTTCGCGTAAGCAGGTTCAGGAGACAGAAACGGCGCTGGCTTAACTGGACAAATCAGACTGACAACGATACATCGACTCAGCCCCTGTGAATGGTGCTAGTGGCGCGAACATGCGCACGCGGGGAGCTGGAGTCGGAAACGTATGAAGCTATGGAGCAAATGTAGGTATCGTCAATCACACAGCCAAGTATATTCTTTTGGCTACAGTGAACGGTGCGGGCGGAGCAAATATGGATGGGAGCCGGTATTGGGGACGTTTGCTGCGCGTCACTTCCAACAACATGGCAACCAGGCGTGCATGTACTCGTGCGGTGGAACATGCCAGAGAATGGCAAGTATATTTACAAAGAACAGGTTGTCGAAATTGAAAAATACGACGAGCCAGGAACCATCTATTTGCATTTCTCTACTTTAATGACGGGTTGTGCTCCGCAGCCAGTCAAGGATAGTTCGAGTTACGGAGCGAATGTAGGTATCGTCAATCACACTGCCCAATATATACACTCTGCGTCAGTGAACGGCGCGGGTGGTGCAAATATGGGCGCGTGGGGAGCCGGAATGGGAAATGTATGTTGTGCTTCGGTCCCTACGAAATGGCATCCAGAATTGCAGGTGGTCGTACTTTGGGATGTGCCGAAAGGGAGCAAGCACGTCTATAAGGAAAAGATCGTCAAGGTAGAAAAATACGATGAGGGACCTGTCAGGAATTTTGTGTGCCGGGGTCGCGTAGTTAGTTAATCGCGTTGGTAAAGCGTTCCCCAAACAGAATGGCAAACTGGTTGGCGGCCATCTTCCAGGTCCGCTGCGGCATCTTCCAAT
>Ga0307408_100000181_pt1 | contig 69832 bp, 67 predicted proteins | sample 322Cmetagenome_FD_202116 | JGI IMG/M metagenome (GOLD analysis project Ga0307408, IMG submission 202116) | Maize rhizosphere microbial communities from greenhouse at UC Davis, California, United States - 322HYB-C-3 | ecosystem: Host-associated > Plants > Roots > Rhizosphere > Soil | place... | reverse complement strand
AGGAAACTTAAAATGCCCATTTTTCTATCTATATCCGTAACTTAGACGTTGTTTATGTTATAGCACTTTAACTTAAGCCTGCAACAAACCGATGAATATGTAAACAGGCAAAAAGCCCGTATAATGCCCGCCACCCACAGCGACTTCGCTAACTCATTAATTCACATAGAAAAAATGTTCAGTAAAAAATCCCTCTTTGGCATTATTTTTTGGCTGTTACTGGCCGGTACCAGCGTTACCTTGGTGACACTTACCGGACTCTATCTCTATCTGAGCCCCAAGCTACCCTCAGTAGAGACCCTGCGCGAAATCAAATTACAGACGCCATTGCGTGTTTATTCAAGTGACGGCAAGCTTATTGGTGAGTTTGGTGAGCAACGCCGCACTCCACTGACCTACGATCAGATCCCTCCTCTTTATATAAAAGCACTCCTCTCCGCAGAAGATGCAGAGTTCTTCGAGCATCATGGAGTTTCTCTAAAAGGCATGTTGCGCGCCGCTTCACAAATTCTGAAATCAGGCGCCATCCAATCTGGCGGAAGCACAATTACTCAACAGTTGGCGCGTGATTTCTTTCTCACTCGCAAACAAGTCTTCTCACGCAAGTTTAACGAAATCCTCTTATCCCTTGAAATTGAAAGGAAATTTACCAAGGAGGAAATCCTTGAGCTGTTCAACAATAAAATGTTCTTCGGCAACCGCGCTTACGGCTTGCAGTCGGCTGCGCAGATCTATTACGGCAAGGACGTTCACCAGCTAAGTGTCGCCCAATACGCCATGATCGTAGGGGTTTTGAAAGCGCCGTCAGCCTACAACCCTCTGGCTAACCTCAAACGAGCCATGATTCGCCGCGACTGGATTATCGGACGCATGTATGAATTGGGACATATCGACCAGCAGACCTATGAAGCGGCAATCAACGAACCCAATACCGCCAGTTACCATGGCACCACACTGGATGTACAAGCACCCTATATATCGGAGATGGCCCGTCAGGAAGTGCTGGATCGCTTCGGCGATAAAGCCTACAGTGAGGGTTACAGGGTATATACCAGCGTAGATAGCGCCATGCAGGCCACTGCGCAGGCGGCCGTACTCAAAGGCTTACTGGGTTACGATCAGCGCCACGGCTACCGCGGGCCAGAGCGCCGCCTTAAACCATCGACAGAAACAGATTTGGCCGATTGGCAGGATGAACTACAAACCATTCCCAGTTTGGGCGGCCAAGAGCCCGCGGCCGTATTACAGGTAAATGAAAAAGCGATACGCGTACTGATAAGCAATGGCGAAATGGTTGATATTGATTGGGAGCAGGGGCTTGCCAATATCCGACCTTACATCACCGAAGATAGCCGTGGCCCAGCCTATACCAAAGCGACTGACTTCCTCAAAACTGGAGATGTGGTACGAATTACCAAAAATGATGATGATCAATGGCAATTCAGCCAAGTACCTGCGATTCAGGCTGCGCTGGTGTCGCTCGACCCCATGGACGGCGCTATTCGTTCCCTGGTTGGCGGCTTTGATTTTAATCAGAGCCATTATAATCGCGCCACCCAAGGGATGCGTCAGCCGGGATCAAGCTTCAAACCACTGCTTTACACCGCAGCACTGGAAAATGGCTTTACCCCAGCATCGATAATTAATGACGCCCCGATAGTGATTGAAAATACCAGCACTGGCGTAGCCTGGCGCCCGGAAAATGACGATGGCAAGTTTGTTGGCCCTATGCGCTTGCGTCAGGCGCTATATCGCTCTCGTAATCTCGTATCGATTCGCTTGCTGCGCAGCATTGGCATGCAGACCGCTCTCGACAGCCTTGCTCGCTTTGGGTTTAACCCCAAAGAATTCCCGCGCGACCTGACACTGGCATTGGGCACACACGCCTTGACGCCGATGCAAATGGCAACAGCCTATGCCACATTTGCCAACGGCGGATTTAAAATTGACCCCTATTTGGTGACACGCATTGAAGACGATAAAGGCAGGGTTGTTTACGAAGCCAGGCCAAAACGGGTATGCAAAGAATGTGAACAAACACAGGTGAGTTATGCCGATGACGGCTCCGAGCTACCGGCAATGCCAAGCATGGACAGCAGTGAGCGCGCACCACGCATCATAGATGCCCGCGTGGCATACCTGATGGACTCCATTCTGCGCGATGTCGTCGACAAGGGCACAGCAAGGCTTGCCAAACAATTGGGACGCAGGGATCTGGCAGGTAAAACCGGCACCACAAACGGTCCAAGGGACACCTGGTTCTCCGGCTATAACCCGAATATCGCCACTACAGTCTGGGTGGGCTTTGATCAAAACACTTTACTGGGCAAGCGTGAATTTGGCAGTTCTGCTGCGCTACCAATATGGATCGACTTTATGCGCACAGCACTTGAAGGGGTGCCAGACCAACTACCCCGCCAACCAGAAGGAATCGTGACGGTAAGAATCAACCCGGACACCGGCAAACCTGCAATGCCAGGCGACCCGGACGCCATCTTCGAGGTATTCCTTGGTGAAGATACGGCGCGCACATCGGCAGCCGGTAATGAAGTAAGCGAACAAGTCACCCTTCCAGAAGAGCTCTTTTAATTAAATCTTTAGCGCGATGCGCTCACCTGCATGGCAGCAGGTGAGCGCAATTGCACGATAAGCGGTTTGAAAGAGCGCGCTTTTCCAGTTTGGCGCACCTCGCGCACCCTAACCCAGCCACGCACATCAAGCCACTGCCCCTTTAGAGCCAGCCAATCCTGTTTGCGATAACCAAATTGCGCCCAATCGCGCTTGGCGATACGTGCCACTAAATTACCTTCAAATTCTATCCAGACCGATGAATTAACATCAACACGAGCCACACGCCCGCGCAAATGACGAAAACCACTATCGCGAGCCGAAAGCGACTTGACCGGATACGCATTCCAATAACGATTACGCCACACACCAAGAGCTTGCGCCTGCGCGCGCTGCTCAAAGGCGAGCAGACATTGCGACTGAGCCGCATTAGGTGGAACCGCTATCTGCAACACCATGCCACGCTGCAAAAGGTCAGCAGCCAGACTGCGCCCTTGCGAATCGTAAACATGGGCAAGCAAACGACCATAATGGTCCGCGCGCGCGCGCTCGAATCCGAGCCTAACCCTACCTCCGGCTCGCTGGATAAATGCTTGTGCAGCACTGTGCGCCTCGCGCCCGAGAGGCTGGGCGGGCTTTTGTCCACGGGCGATTTCCGGCGCGTTGATGCCTAATACCCTCACCGAGCGGCCATCCTCCAGTTTGAGGGTGTCACCGTCGGATACCCTCTTCACTTTCAGCAAGGCACCTGTGGGGTGACCGCAATCAGCTAGACTGCCGAGCGAGAATAGCAGGCATAAAAAAACGCCGGGAATTTTCATTCCCGGCGTTTTTACTAGCAATGCCAGCAGGCGCTGAATCAAGAAATTAGTCTTTCTTGGCACCAGCGATACGACTGCCGAAACGCTTGGTGAAGCGATCGATACGGCCACCGGTATCAACAATTTTTTGCTTACCAGTGTAGAAAGGGTGGCAAGAGCCACACACGTCTACGTGGAGTGCTTTGCCCAGGGTTGAGCGAGTAGTGAAGCTATTGCCGCAGCTGCAAGTTACAGCAACGTCAACGTAATTTGGATGAATATCTGCTTTCATGATGAATGCCTTTTGTGAGCTGTGCCGCCACCCGATCTGCTTGCCGGGCACCGCACATAGGTTAAAAAAAACGGCTGTTTTCAAGGAGCGGCGATACTACCAGAAAACCGGTAGTGCGCAACTGAAAACAGCCGTCTCGCACAAAAAACACTCAATAGAGTCGCAAATATCGTGGTTATTGCGGACGGGGTGACCACACCTTGCACCAGCCCGCTGCTTTCACTTCTTTGCCGGGGAAAATATTACAGCCAACCCATTCAGCACTTAAATCACCCTTGGCTTGCGCACAGTTGGCACAATTGCTAGCAGCCTGCGGGCTCTGCTCAACATAACCCAGTGCACTTGCCTGTGGATCGGTCGGGCTAACCTGCACTGGCGCCTGGGCCACAGCCAGATTGGTGACAGGAATCAGCGCCAAACCAGCGCCAATTCCAGACAATTTCATAAAGTCTCTACGTTTCATACACTTCACCTCTTGGGGTTATTAATTGACTAAACACGGTTTTTGCTTGTTGTAATAACTAGTTGTAATGATTCTTAAGTTGTTTATCGCGCGATACCCAAGGTGCCATTTAACTGCTGTTGCGCACAATAAACATTGATATGTATCTATAGCAGGTGTTTTCCTGCGCAGCTTTATATACGCCACAAAAAACCAATCAGGCCAACACACAAGATCGATAAGACGCAAAATCATGGCGGTTATAGGCTATTCTTGGCACCTGTTCGATTAACCCAGTCACTGCAATGACCCTCACGCCGCCATCAATCCTACTCGAAATAGCCCTGCCAGTTCCCCTGCGCCGAAGCTTCGACTATTTGCCGCCCACCAACCTGAGTCCAGAGCAGTTAGCGCAACTGGAACCGGGCATATTGATTCGCGTGCCATTTGGTCGTCAGGAGCTGATTGGCATACTGCTCCGCAGCAAAAGCACCAGCGATCAACCCAGCCACAAACTGCGCCCCGCATTGGCGCTTATCGACAACCAACCCGTACTGGAGAGCGAGTTACTCGAACTCTGCCTGTGGGCGGCCGATTACTACCAGTGCGCCCCCGGCGAAGCCCTGCAAACCGCCCTGCCCGTATTGCTGCGTCAGGGTGAAGCAGCGCAGCTGCGCGGCGAACAGATTTTTCAGCTCACCACCGAGGGCAAAGGCCTGCCCGAGGGGGCACTCAAGCGCTCGCCCAAACAAGCGGCGCTACTGGCGGCCCTGCAAACCCGCCACCAACTCAGCCGCGGCGATCTCGAACAGCTGGATATTCCCCGCACAATCGCTAAAACCCTGATCGACAAGGGACTGGTCGCCCTTGTCGAAGTGACGCCCAGCCGCACAGCACAACCCGCACAATTACTGCGCGAGCCGCCACTGCAACTGAGCGACGAACAGCACAGCGCGTTTGCTCAAATCGCATACAGCAGTTTTAAAACCTATTTGCTCGACGGCGCCACCGGCAGCGGCAAAACCGAAATATACCTGCAAGCAATCGCAGAAACGCTCAAGAAAGGTAAACAAGCGTTAGTATTGGTGCCAGAAATCGGCCTGACCCCACAGACACTGCAGCGTTTCCAGCGCCGTTTTAACCTGCCAATTGTCGCCCTGCACTCAGGTCTCAATGACCGCGAGCGGCTGGACGCCTGGCTGCAAGCGCGCGCCGGTATTGCGCGTATTATCATCGGCACCCGCTCGGCGCTGTTCACGCCACTTAAAGAACCGGGCATCATCATTATCGATGAAGAGCATGATGGCTCCTTTAAACAGCAGGACGGCTTTCGCTATTCCGCACGCGATCTCGCCGCCCTGCGCGCCCAGCGTCTCGGCATTCCGCTGATTCTCGGCTCGGCCACCCCAGCGCTGGAGACCCTGCACAACGCCCGGCAGGGGCGCTACCACCATTTGCGCCTGCAGGCCCGGGCGGGCAACGCCAAACCACCGGATATTCAACTGCTCGATATTCGCGGCGAAATCCTGCACGAGGGGTTTGCCCAGGCCAGCATCGATGCCATTGGCGACACCCTAAACAAAGGCAATCAGGCGCTGGTATTCCTCAATCGGCGCGGCTATGCGCCGGCGTTGGAGTGCCACGACTGCGGCTGGTTGGCCAACTGCAACCACTGCGACGCGCGCCTGACCGTGCATCAAACCCCACGCCACTTGCACTGCCACCACTGCGATCATCAGCGCGCTATCCCCAAACGCTGCCCGAGCTGTAACAGCAGCAAAATCCAACCGCTGGGCCAAGGTACCGAGCGCAGCGAATTGGTACTACAGGAATTATTTCCCACTTACAAAGTGATTCGGGTCGACCGCGACTCCACCCGCAATAAAAACAGCATGCAAAAGCTACTGGCCGATGTTCACGGTGGCGAACCCTGCATCCTGGTCGGCACCCAGATGCTCGCCAAAGGTCATCACTTTGAAGATGTGACCCTGGTAGTGATTATCGACGCCGATGCCGGCCTGTTCAGCACCGACTTCCGTGGCCCCGAGCGAATGGGCCAGCTGTTATTACAAGTCGCCGGGCGCGCCGGGCGCGCTGAAAAACCGGGTCGGGTGATATTGCAGAGCCACCATATCGATCACCCGCTGGTGCAAACCCTGGTTCATCAGGGTTATCACGCCCTCGCCGAGCTGATTTTGCAGGAGCGCCAGATCACCCAGCTGCCACCCTATCGCCAGCTCGCACTGCTGCGCGCCGAATGCAAACAGGCTCAGCTGGCGCTGGATTTTTTACAGCAGGCGCGCCAACTGGCCGAGGCACTCCAGCCGCCCAGCCCGCAGTTGAACTATCTCGGGCCACTGCCGGCAATGATGGAAAAACGCGGCGATCGCTTTCGCTACCAACTGCAGTTCAGCGCCGCCCAGCGCCGCCCATTGCAGTTACTGCTTAGCCAATTAGCACAGCAACTTGAAACACAACCACTGGCGAGCAAAGTGCGCTGGTCGATTGATGTGGACCCGCAAGAGATGGGCTAAACGCGTCTTTAGTGACTCACCCGCGCAATCCCTTTACAATCGCGCCCTCGATCCAGCACCGACACCCAGATCCCATGAGTAGAGATTTCGCCAAAAAGAGCCGCGCCCCGGCACGCCGCCATTCAACTAGCACTGGCCAGACACCTGGCTGGCTGTTTTTTGTGGCAGGTGTCGTTTTTGGCGCCTTTGCGGCCAGCCTCTACTTTATTAAAAACCCCGCCAATACCCCTGAAACCAAAGAGCCGCCCAAAGCCAAAGTGGAGGAGAACAAAACGCCCAAACCGCGCTTTGACTTCTACAAGTTGCTGCAGGAGAGCGAGACCATAGTGCCCGCCAGCGAAACCATGGCCGAGGAAAAACCGGCGCAGGAACAGGGCAAAGAGGAATACATACTGCAAGTAGGCTCTTTCCCCAAAGGGGAAGATGCCGACAAACTACGGGCTCAATTGATTCTCATCAACCTCGATGCACGCATCGAAAAAGTGGAAATCCGCAAAGGCGAGATTTGGCATCGCGTCGTGGTTGGCCCCTTTAATACCCAGGCCGAACTGAGCACCGCGCGCAGCCAACTGGTGAACAACCAATACAATGCGCTGGTATTGAAACGCGCCAAAACCAAGTAAACCTTCCTCTTTGATTCCCGTCGCCACCGGAGCGCCTTGAAAAAGGCGCCACCGCCCCCACTTTTTGACTTCTAGCACGTAACTTATCCAACCCATTTATAGGAAGTCCTGTGACTACAATTCTCTCTGTGCGCCGCGATGGGCAAGTGGTTATCGGCGGCGACGGCCAGGTGTCGCTCGGCAATACCGTCATGAAAGGCAATGCGCGCAAAGTGCGCCGCCTCTACAAAAATCAGGTACTGGCCGGTTTTGCCGGTGGCACCGCTGACGCATTCACCCTGTTTGAACGTTTTGAGGCCAAACTCGAAGCACACAATGGCCAACTCACCCGCGCAGCGGTTGAACTCGCCAAAGATTGGCGCACCGATCGCAGCCTGCGCCGGCTGGAAGCACTTCTCGCCGTGGCCGACAAAGACGCCTCACTGATAATTACCGGCAATGGCGATGTAATCCAACCCGAAGACGATTTAATTGCGATTGGCTCGGGCGGCAATTACGCGCAAGCCGCCGCGCGTGCGCTGCTCGAAAACACCCAATTGGATGCACGCAGCATTGTGGAAAAAGGCTTGAAAATCGCCGGCGATATCTGTGTCTTTACCAATCAGACTCACACCATCGAAGTGCTCGACTATTAATTTATTCAAGAGCTTAATTCATTCTTTTAAGAGTTTTTTATGTCCTCCATGACTCCGCGCGAAATCGTGCACGAATTAGATAAACACATTGTCGGCCAAGCCAACGCCAAACGCGCTGTGGCGATTGCGCTGCGTAACCGCTGGCGCCGCATGCAAGTGCCTGCCGAGATGCGCAATGAAATTACCCCAAAAAATATTTTGATGATTGGGCCAACCGGCGTCGGCAAAACGGAAATTGCGCGCCGCCTGGCCAAACTCGCCAATGCGCCGTTTATCAAAGTGGAAGCGACCAAATTTACCGAAGTCGGTTATGTCGGCCGCGATGTAGAATCCATTATTCGCGACCTGGTGGATGTCGCCATTAAAATGCGCCGCGAACAGGCTATGAAAGCCATGCAACACCGCGCTGCCGAAGCTGCCGAAGAGCGCATTCTGGATGTGCTACTGCCACCCGCGCGCGACCTCTCGGCAGAGGAGAGCAAACACGAGTCGAGTACACGGCAGATTTTCCGCAAAAAATTGCGCGAAGGTGATCTGGACGATAAAGAAATTGAAATCGATGTGGCCGCTGCCAGTGTAGGCGTAGAAATTATGGCGCCACCGGGCATGGAGGATATGACCAACCAATTGCAGAGCATGTTCTCTTCCCTTGGGCGCGACAAAACCAAAAAAGCCAAACTCACGGTAAAAAAAGCCTTCAAACAATTGCAGGATGAAGAAGCAGCAAAACTGGTCAACGATGAAGACATCAAAACCCAGGCGATTGAAGCGGCCGAGCAAAACGGCATTGTATTTATCGACGAAATTGACAAGGTTGCACGGCGCGGCAACGTGAGTGGGGCCGATGTATCGCGCGAAGGCGTACAGCGCGATTTACTGCCGCTGATTGAAGGCTGCACGGTAACCACCAAACACGGCGCGATTAAAACCGATCACATTTTGTTTATTACCTCGGGCGCCTTTCACCTGAGCAAGCCCTCGGATTTAATTCCGGAATTACAGGGGCGCTTGCCCATCCGCGTGGAATTACACGCACTCACCCCCGATGATTTTGAACGCATTCTCACCGAGCCAACCGCGTCGCTCACCGAGCAGCAGGAAGCGCTGTTAAAAACCGAAGGGGTGAGTGTGACCTTCACCAAAGACGGTATTCGGCGCATTGCTGAAACCGCTTTTGAAGTGAATGAGCGCACTGAAAATATTGGCGCGCGCCGCTTACACACCATTCTCGAACGCTTACTGGAAGACGTTTCCTTCACTGCCGGTGATGGCAATAACAGCGTGACAATAGATGCAGCGTTTGTGGAAAGTCACTTGGGTGAACTGGCCAAAAACGAAGACCTCAGCCGCTTTATTTTGTAAAAACTGTTTTAAGTGCCGCAATAATCGTCAGCCTGAGATGGCGACTGTTATTGCGGCATGATGTTTTTATGACAAGTGTAAGTTGCGCAAGAGAGAAGAATCAGTAAGAATTTTGTAACAAATGGCGTGGTAATACCGCCTATCACAGATACCCCAATCAATGACTCCCGACAAAATTCGCTTTCATAAAAACTCCCAGCAATTAGAACTGCACTATGGTGCAGAACAATTTTTACTGGAGGCAGAATTTTTGCGTGTTCATTCGCCCAGCGCTGAAGTAAAAGGTCATGGGCCCGGGCAGGCGGTTCTGCAATACGGTAAAAAAGCCGTTGCCATAGTGAACCTTGAGCGCGCCGGTAATTATGCACTCAAGCTCACATTTGATGATGGCCATGCCACTGGTATCTATACTTGGGAATATTTACATCAATTGGGTGTAAACAAACAGCAGCTTTGGGAGAGCTACTTACAAGCACTGCATGACGCAGGCAAAAGCCGGGAAGCCAACACCAATGTGGTGCGATTGATTAACCCACAGAGCAATTAATTCATATCGGCACAACGCTCAATATTGTTTATTTAAGCTTTACATAAATTTTCCGTGCGCCTGTTATTTTTTTGATGCGCGCACCCTCTCATGGTTGAGCAGCAATTGCTGATTACAACCCACGCCTAATAACAACAAATACAACTCGCAGATATGCGCCAGCCTACGAGCTCTGGCCGGGCATTCGTTTGCCTTTTTTGTGTAGTTATTTTTTATGCAACTGTTTTTTGTGTGACTTTTTTGTAACCAGAGTTAGATCGGGATTTTATAGAAATGAAAAAAAGGTATTTCATTGCGCACACTTACCTCACACTGCTAGTGCTGCTCCTATCGCTAATACCCATCGCCTGTTATTGGTGGATGATACCCGCACCCGACACCTTGCATGGACAACTCTATCTATACAGCAGTCTCGGCTATTACGGGCTGCTCATTACCATTATTGCATTGGTATTATCACCGCTCGCCAGCACGCGCTGGACTCGCCCACTCTATGCGCTGTTGCTGGCACTGTGGTTAATTTATTTGTGCGTTGATGCAGCCACCTTCAACCTTTATCTGTTTCATGTAGATTGGATAATGATTGAAATGTTTCTTATGGATTTTGAAGGCCTGGGCTTACCCAATATTATTGTGGTATCGGCCGCCGCGCTGGCAGCACTGATTGCGGCTGGCTGTTGGTTGCTAAGCCGCTGGGTATATAAAAAATCCGAACACCACAAATTAAGCTTGCGGCCTGTAGCGTTACTTAGCTGCACAATCATAGTGTTGTTTGCAGGCAATTCATCACTCAACATCTGGGCTGATAAATATCATCGCCAGGAAGTGAGTTATATCAACCCCTATCTGCCGGTGTACCGCCCGATTACCAGCAGCAAACATGCTGAAGCCTTAACACAGTTCCTGCCCGGTTTGTTACCCGCTACACAAGGCACAATGAACCGCAGCGCCATTCAGGAAAAAAGTGTAGTGCGTTATCCATTGGAGCCATTGCAGTGTGAAATAGTAGCCTCGCCGCCATCCATTATCATGCTGGTAGTAGAGAGCTGGCAGGCCGCAGCACTGCGACCGGAAATCATGCCTAATGTTGCGCGCTTTAGTAAAAAAGCCACGCACTTTGATCAGCATATTTCCGGTGGTTCCGCCACCATACCTGGCCTGTTTAGTCTTTTTTATGGGCTGCACGCCAGCTATTATCCGGCATTTAAAGCAACCCCTGCAGCTAACCCCAGTGAATTTACCGAAAGGCTGGCCGCACAGGGTTTTGAACAGCGAATTTTCACCAACTCCAATCTGGATCGTTTTGCCATGCGCAGTTTGATTTTCCCGCGCGTGCCGGAATCGGATTTTTATCAAGCCAAAACAGATGCGGCAGTGGTAACAAAATTTTTGCAGCAACAGGAGCGTCAACAGACAAGCACGCAGCCGCGGTTTGATTTTGTATTTTTAACCTCGTCTCACTCGCCTTATAGATACCCCAAAAAGTTTGCCCGCTTTACACCATTGCCCAGCGTAAAAGGAGGTTATGCATTTAATAAACAGGCAGACAACACGCCCTACAAAAATGATTACTACAACAGCCTTTTCTATGTAGATCATCTACTCGGGGAAATTCTCAATCACCTTGAAAAAAGCGGCGCATTGGAAAATAGCTGGGTAATTATTACCGGCGATCACGCGGAAGAATTTAATGAAAACAACGCTGGGTTCTGGGGCCATGGCAGCAACTTTACCCGCTGGCAAACCCATACACCGTTGCTGGTACACGCTCCCGGACAAAAACTTGCCCGGCATGAAACCAGGGTGTCCAGCCATCAGGATGTTGTACCTACGCTGATGCAAGAAGTGCTCGGCTGCGATACCGCCCGCGAAGCCTATAGCACCGGAACAAATTTATTTTCCCTGCCCGAAAACCGCAGCCTGGTGATGTCGTCTTACTACAATAATGCCTACTGGGTTGACGGCACCGTGTTGGATCGCAGCACGGGCAAACAATATGCCTGGACCGATATCAACAACACCAATCGCACTCTGGATAAAGAAAAACTGCATCAGCTACAAGATGAAGAGCGGCGCTTTTTCAGGGATACCGAATCGCGCGGGTTGCTTTCCGGTAAACACTAAAGAATCGCGTTTAGGGTTTTAACAAAAATTGCAGAATGGTATCCACGCGTGCTTGCCAAGCTTGCTCATTGTGTTCAGCACCGGGGAATTTTTTGGTTACCCAATCGCGCCCCTGCACATAACCTTTGGCGCGCATAATGTTATCAACCTGAAGCTGATGCACTTCGTAATACTGATCCAGCGTCGCGGTACCAAAATCAAAATAAATACGATGCTGCCCCGCCACAGGAAAATAATCGCGCAGATAATCACGCAGCTTTTCAGCAGGCCCCATCTGCTCATTATTAAAAAATAGTGGCCAATGGGTAGACACACCTGCCGCGCTACCAAATACCTGCGGGTATTCACTGAGCGCATACAGTGAAATTAAACCACCCATAGAACTACCTGCAATGAGTGTATTTTCGCGTTCAGGCAAGCTGCGGTAGTGAGTATCGATATAAGGTTTTAATTCTTGTACGATAAATTTCAAATAGTCATCAGCCCGATACTCGCTATTTTTTCCTTCACCTAAATGCAGTTTGAGTTTTTCAATGACGGTTTCATCCTGCGCCGAAAAATAACTCGCCGCACGTTCGGGAAAATATTCCATACGCCGTTGTGGCGTACTCCAGATACCCACAATAATTGCCGGTTTTATCCTGCCTTCATCCATTAACCGCTGGGCAATATCATCTACCTCCCACGCTACGCCAAAATTGGCGCTGTGCGGGCTAAATAAATTTTGGCCATCGTGCATATAGAGCACGGGCAAAGCAGTATTGGGAGTTAAAAAATACTGGCGCGGCAACCAGACTTCTACATTGCGCGGTATGACATAGCGCGAGGAAAACGCATTGAGGTAATCAATACGCGACTGTGCAGCAGTGGCACTGGAAGGCAATGAGGGCGTTGCGCATCCATTCAAAAAGAGCAGGGAAATAAGGAGGTTTAACATTATTTTCATGGGCAGACCCGATCAAGGAACACCCAAATGGTAACAAGCCCGGCAGTTCAACAGCAGGGCTTACATACGTATTCAGCAAATTATCGGCAGATAAATCAATGGCTCCAACTTATCGCCCCGGTATATGCCGTAATCAATATCAGAATACCAAAGGCAATGCGGTACCAGGCAAAAGCGATATAGGTGTGCTTGCTAATAAAAATTAACAATGCGCGCATCACCACAAAGGTAGCAATAAACGCGGTGATAAACCCGACAGCCAGAATACCTGCATCACTCCACTCCAATTGTTCACGTGCGCCCCATAAGCTGTAAAGCGATGCTGCCGATATCATGGGAATCGCGAGAAAAAAGGAAAATTCGGTGGAGGCCTTGCGCGATAAACCGAAATACATACCACCGATAATTGTGGCACCCGAGCGCGAAGTGCCGGGAATTAACGCCAAACATTGGCACAAACCCACTTTCAGCGCATCCCTGTAACTCAGGTCATCCATCTCTTGAATGCGCGGCGCGTAAGCAAACTTTTCTACCCAGATAATCGCCAAACCACCCACAATAAATCCACTTGCTACCACATAAGGGCTGAACAAATAGGTCATGATGAAATCGCTGAGCAAAAAGCCGATCAGCGCTGCCGGAAAAAATGCCAGCGCCACGTTGACGTAAAGATTACGCTCAATACCCGGGCGAACCACACCGCCCAAACTGCCAAAAATTTTGCGCCGATACTCCCACACAATTGCAAGCATGGCGCCCATTTGGATAAAAATTTCAAAAACGGTGCGCTTCTCGTTCTCCAGAAAATTCATCATATCCGCAGCAAGAATTAAATGGCCGGTACTGGATATAGGCAATAGTTCGGTAACTCCCTCGACAATACCCATCACAATCGCTTTTATTACAAGAACGAAATCCACAAAAACTCCTTTGGCCTGAAGCTGAAATAACAAAACCTGCGACAACAAAAAAATCGACGCAATTAACCGGCCAAGTCTGCGTGAGGCAGCGCTTTTTTGCAAATTCACACATTTATTACAAAAACAGCGGAGTATACTGATGCCTTACATTCCGCCATCAAAGGGACTCCACATGCGCCAACTTCACGCTCGCTTTTACGCCCTGTCCGCTATTGTCGCTGCGCTCCTATTCAGCGGCTGCGCCAATGTCCATTACGCGAATGATTACAAATCGGGCGCCGATTTTAACAATCTGAAAACCTATAGCTGGCGCGCCGTGACGGTTGACATTGGCGGAACCGATCCAGCGTTACTTGAGCGTTTGGCAGACAATCAATTAGCCGCGCAAGGTTTTGTGCGCACACACGACAAGCCCGATTTACTTCTGGATATGCAAGTATTTGCGCGCCAAAGCAAAGGTGGCAATAGCAGTATTGGTATAGGTATTGGCATGCCGATTGGGCGCAATGGCAGTGTTGGCTTGGGCACATCGCAACTGCTCAATAGAGGCAAACAGGAAGGCGTGATGCTGATCGACGTTACCCGCACCAGCGACAACACTTTGATTTGGCGCGGCAGCGCGGAAGGCATTCCACTGATTCAGTTCTCTCTCAGCGCCGAGCAAAAATTGGGGGCGACCATGGCGCAACTGCTTGACCAATTCCCACCAGCCACGGCACCTTAATTCACTCTATTCACCCCTCACGACCGATAAGCGATACCCATGCCCCACTCTCAGCGCCTTTCTATTGAAGGCATTTTATTGTTAATCGGTCTGGCCATTGGCTGGGGCATTAACTGGCCCATCATGAAATTCATCATCAGCGAAATTCCACCGCTGACTTTTCGCGCCTTTTGCCTGTTTTTTGGGGGGCTGGGCATTCTCGGGCTGGCGCGGGCGTCAGGTTTGTCGTTGGCACTGCCCAAGGGTTATGTCAAAAAACTGCTGTGGGTGTGTCTGCTCAATATCATCGGCTGGAATGTAATGGCAACCTACGGCCTGAGCTTGCTGCCCGCCGGGCGCTCCGCACTGCTGGGTTACACCATGCCCATCTGGACGGTGCTGCTGTCGGTGTGGGTGCTGCAGGACAAATTCACCCTGCGAATTGGTTGTGCGCTGTTACTGGGGATTGGTGGCATAGCCGCGCTGATGAGCGAATCCTTGATCGCCTGGTTTAGTGGCCCGTTTAACCTGCAATTGCTGGTAGGTGCGCTACTGATGATTGCCGCCGCCTGGTCCTGGGGCGCTGGCACTGTGCTGATGAAACTCTGGCAGATCCCGCTCAACACGGTGGTACTCACCGGCTGGTTACTGCTGCTCGCCAGCCTGCCCATTATGGTCGCCGCCGCGCTGGTAGACGGCCCCCCACAACACCTGCCCTCCACCCTCGCGCTCTGGGGCGTGGTGTACAACGTATTTTTCGCGTTTATGTTTTGTTACTGGGCCTGGGTGCGCCTGGTGACGCTGGTGCCGGTGAGCGTGTCATCGCTCTCGTCCCTGATGACGCCCTTGATCGGGGTGATCTCCAGCATTTATTTGCTGGGCGAAGAACCCGGCTGGCCGGAGCTCAGCGCCACTATTCTGATTTTAGGCGCAGTAGCGGTGATCAATTTTGGCGGTAAAAAAGCTAATACAGCACCGGCAGCGACCGATCCAACACTATGAGCCCCTGTGCAGGCTTAATCTGTGCCGCATAGGCGATTACCTCCACTCCCGCCGCAATCGCCGCGCGCAAGGTCACACCATACACCGGGTCGATATGATCCGCCGGGCTCACCTGTTGAATACCCGTGTGCTGCACACAAAATAGCAATACGGCTCTATGCCCCTGCGCCACCATTAACATCAATTCGCGCAAATGTTTACTGCCGCGCTCACTCACGGCATCGGGAAAATAACCCTGCCCTTCCGTTTCCATCAAAGTGACGTTTTTTACCTCCAGATAGCAGAGGCGCGCATCCTGCGGGTGACCTGACAATAAAAAGTCGATGCGCGATTTTTCATCGCCGTAGACCACCTCGCGTTTTATCACCGTGTAACCCTGCAACTCGCGGATCACCCCCACCGCCAACGCATCCCCCACCAGTTCATTGGTGCGCGCGGTATTGATACCGGCCAGATGCCCGCCGGGCGTGCTGACTACTTCCAGGGTCTGTGGGTATTTACGGGTTTTACTGGCGGATACTGAATACCAGCAGGGGCTGTCGGGCAGCACACAGTTTTTCATCGAGCCGGTATTGGGGCAGTGAATAGTGATTTCGCTGCCGTCGGGCAGGCGCACATCAGCAAGGAACCGTTTATAGCGCTTGAGTAATTGCGCGGGGTAAAACACAGGTACAGCGGATTGCTGATCCATAAATTAACGCCAGATGTGTAACGATAAGGTGACAAAAAAGTGACAAATTGAACCACAAATGCACCATTTTGCGGCTATAGTTTTTGTTTAGGACAAAACCCGGGACAGGATTCAAGCCAACACAGCTAACGGCGCCAAAAGCTGCGAAAAAACGCTAGCACTCGCATTTGTTATCTGATAGCTTGCTCCCCCTTCTAATTCTGCCCACCCCCTGGTGCAGATGATCGATGATCCAGGATGTCTTACGAGGCGCTACATATGGCGAAAAAATCTCCCTCTACTGAAACCTTCGCACTCCGTCCTTTCACTCCCTATGTGGAGAAAAAAGGTGAGGAGTATATGAACGACAACCAGAAGCTGCATTTCAGACAATTGCTGCTCAACTGGCGCTCAGAATTGATGGAAGAAGTAGATCGCACCGTTAGCCACATGAAAGACGAAGCGGCTAACTTCCCCGATCCCGCCGACCGCGCCAGCCAGGAAGAGGAATTCAGCCTCGAACTGCGCACCCGCGACCGCGAACGCAAATTAATTAAAAAGATTGACAGCACCCTGGAGCTGATCGAGAACAACGATTATGGCTACTGCGATGCCTGTGGCGTAGAGATTGGCATTCGTCGCCTTGAAGCGCGCCCAACCGCTACCCTGTGCGTGGATTGCAAAACCCTCGCCGAAATCAAAGAAAAACAAATCGGCGGCTAAGGCCGATTTGCCGGAGGCGGGGCCACCCGCCTCTTTTATTATGTCTGCCACTCCCTCTATAGATTCCAGCGTTACGCCATCCAAGCTTGATAACACCCGCTATCGCGGACGTTTTGCCCCATCTCCCAGCGGCCCACTGCATTTCGGCTCACTGGTCAGCGCGCTCGCCAGTTATCTCGATGCCAAAGCCAATCATGGCCAATGGTTGGTACGCATTGAGGATTTGGACCCGCCGCGCGAACAACCCGGCGCCGCCAGCCTGATTTTGCAAACACTCGAAGACCACGGTTTGCAGTGGGATGAACAAGTGCTCTACCAAAGCGCGCGCCATCAGTCTTATCAGGAGACCCTGGAGTGGTTGATCGCGCAGAATCTGGCCTACCCCTGCGGTTGCTCGCGTCAGGAATTAGCAGCGATGGGCGGTATTTACGATGGCCGCTGTCGCCACCGGCAAGTGGATCTTGCCAAGCCCTACGCCATTCGCCTGAAACTCTATGACATTCCCCATCGCCCACAGACTGAGTGGGTGACTTTTGAGGATTTGATCCAAGGGCAGCAAACCCAAAACCTGCGCACCCAGGCGGGCGATCAAATCCTCAAGCGGCGCGATGGCTTTTATGCCTATCAACTGGCGGTAGTGGTGGACGATATCCACCAACAAATCACCCATATTATTCGCGGCAGCGATCTACTGGAGGTGACCGCACGCCAGCTATTTCTGTTCAACTTGCTCGATGCACCAACGCCCGCCTTTGGCCATGTGCCGCTCGCGCTACAATCTAATGGTCAGAAGCTGAGCAAACAAAATCACGCCAAGGCTATCGACTCAGCACAAGCGAGCAGGAATCTGTGGCATGGGCTAGGCTTTTTAGGGCAGAATCCCCCTGTTGATTTGGCGCGCGCCTCTACCAGCGAACTACTCAGCTGGGCACAAACCCACTGGCGACGCCATGTGATTACCGGCCTTGGCCATCTGTACCAAGAAGAATAACAACACCAATTGACCACCGGCCAACCACAGCGCTACAAGCCATCACTATGCACCCGCTCGCAGGTCAGCGCTAACAGGAAACAGACTTATGAACAATCAACGCCTGGTTATCTTGCTCCTGCTGGTGGCCTACATATTTTCACCCAGCTTGTTCAATTGGATTCTCGACCCCCAAGGCGCCTGGTATCGGCCCTATATTGTGTGGGTTGGGGTGATAGTGGTGGCTTTTATTATGCAGACCCGACGCAAGAACTATCACGATTTTGATTAACACCGGCAGCGCGATCTAACCGAATTGAAACCAACTACCTATAAGAACATCACCCAATGACATTTGATCTCAGCCAAGTGGCGCTAATCGGTCTCTGCTATTTATTGTTGCTATTTGGCATTGCCTATATCACCGAGCGCGGTTGGATTCCCGAAGCAGTCACCTCCCACCCCATCACTTATATTTTGTCGCTGGGTATTTTTGCCAGCGCCTGGGCGTTTTACGGGGTAATCGATCTCGCCTTTCAATACGGTTACGGTGCATTGGCTTATTATATCGGCACCGGTGCATTATTTTTGTTTGCCCCCGTGGCGCTGGCGCCCTTGGCAGAACTGGCCCGCCGCCATCAAGTGCATTCGCTGGCCGACCTGCTGGTATTTCGCTACCACAGCCACAGCGTTGGGGCACTAACCACCCTTTGTATGCTGTGCGGTATTTTGCCGCTGATGGCACTGCAAATTCAGGCGATTGCCGACACCATGCACATCCTCACTGTAAGCGGTAACCCCGCGCTGCCGCTGCAAGGCACAGGGCTAACCTTCAAGGATTTAATGGCGCTGTGCTATTGCGCCATTTTGGCCTTTTTTACCATTTCTTTCGGCGCCAATCGCGACCAACACCGCGGCCTGATTACCGCCATGGCGTTTGAGTCACTGATCAAAGTGTGTGCCCTCTGCGCCATCGGCCTAGTGGCCGTATTTGGTGTATTTGACGGATTGGAAGGATTGGATCAATGGCTGTTGGATCACCCGGAAAATCTCGCACTGTTGCACAGCCCCATCCATACCGACTCGGCCCACACCTTGCTGCTGGTCTTTGTTGCCACCGCCGTTACCATGCCCCATATCTTCCATTTGGGATTGGCAGAAAACCCGCTGATGCGCAATTCGCATACCGTGACCTGGGCCTTCTCCTTATTCCTGCTGCTGATGGCACTACCCATCTTCCCGATTCTCTGGGCAGGCACTGAACTCTCGGTACCATTACCGCCGCAGTACTACACCCTGGGTATTCCTATTTTGTTCAACTCGCCGGGGCTGACCTTGCTCGCCTTTATTGGTGGCTTGTCGGCGGCAACCGGGGCGATGGTGGTGATTTCTCTGGCGCTCTCAACCATGGTGATGAACCACTGGTTGCTGCCAAGCCTGAAATTACGCACCCGTACCGACCTCTACAGCCAGCTCATCTGGCTGCGGCGGATTTTGATCGCCACGATATTCCTCGGTGCTTACCTGCTGTACTGGATTCTGGATAACCGCTTCAGCCTCGCCCATTTAGCCATGACTGCGTTTATCGAAACCTTGCAATTCCTGCCCGCCACCTTTGCGATTGTATTTTGGAGCAAGGGGAACCGACGCGGGGTGATCGCCGGTTTGGCTGTCGGCACCAGCGTGTGGGCTATAGGCCTGCTGTTACCCATGTTGACCGGCTTGGAGTTTGTCCCGCTTCCTTTTAATGACTGGACGATTCCAGTGGGGATTGAATACTGGAGCCAGGTCACCCTGATTTCGATCAGTTTGAATACGCTCTGTTTTGTATTGATATCCCTGGCAACCACCCAGACGGAAGACGAACAATACAGCGCCGATGTCTGTGCTGCTGATGAACTGAGCCACCCGGTACGCCAGGCGCTGGATGTACACTCCGCTGCCGAATTCAAACATCGCCTTGCCAAACCGTTAGGCAAAGTTACCGCCAGTCGCGAGGTGGATATCGCCCTCAAAGAACTGAGTTTGGGTATCGACGAACGCCGCCCCTACGCCCTGCGTCGCCTGCGCGACCAGATCGAGGGCAACCTGTCGAGCCTGATGGGGATTCACGTCGCCAGCGAGATTATGGACAAGTACATCCCCCATGTAGTGGCCGAAACCCACAACACCGTGGACATCAACCTGATTGAAAGCCGCCTCTCTGAATACCGCGAACACCTCACCGGTATGGCAGCGGAACTCAATACCTTGCGTCTCTATCACCGCAAAACCCTGGAAGAATTGCCGATGGCGGTCTGCTCGCTCGGGCGCGACATGGAAGTGCTGATGTGGAACCGCGCCATGGCGGAATTGACGGGCATCCCCAGCGGCGATGTGACGGGTTCCTATCTGGAGGATATTCCCGAACCCTGGTGCAGCCTATTAATCGACTTCAGCCAAAGCAACGAGCCGCATTTCTATCGCCGCGAGATAGAGCTGGACAATCGCCCACACTGGATCAGCCTGCACAAAGCCAATATTGAAGGCACCATTACGGCGGGCGTGTACGACCAGGTAATGCTGCTGGAAGATGTGACCGAGACCCAATTACTGGAGCAAGAGCTAGTGCATTCGGAGCGGCTCGCGTCGGTTGGTCGTCTCGCGGCGGGTGTCGCCCATGAAATTGGCAACCCAATCACTGGTATCGCCTGCCTCGCGCAAAATTTGAAGTACGATTCCACCGACCCTGCGGAAGTGTTGGAAACCGCGGAGCAGATCCTTAGCCAGACCGACCGCGTCGGCCGTATTGTGCAATCGCTGGTGAGCTTCTCCCACGCCGGTCACGCCAGCAAGACCGAATTTGAAGCCGTCTCCCTGCGCGACTGCGCCAATGAAGCCATCCACCTGCTCTCGCTGCAAAAGGATAAAAACCAGGTACTGTTCTGCAATGACATCCCCAAAACCGCCATTATTGCCGGCGATGCACAGCGGATGATTCAGGTTTTTATAAACCTTTTATCTAACGCACGGGATGCCAGCCCGGAGCAAGGGCGTGTTATGCTTGAAAGTAACGAAGATGAGGATTCGGTAACAGTTTTTGTTACCGATGAGGGGCATGGTATTCCGCCCGAACTGATTGAGCGCATTCTCGAACCCTTCTTCACCACCAAAGAACCCGGTGAAGGTACAGGGCTTGGATTGGCCATGGTCTACAGCATTATTGAAGACCATAGCGGCCATATGGACATCATCAGCCCCGCCGATACCGTTCACAATCGCGGCGCCCGTTTTGAGATTACACTGCCGCGCCATCTGGATTCATTCATGGATGCCTGACCTGGAAAGTGAACAAAACCAGCGACTTGCAAGACTATTTTGCAAGCTATTGACCAGTAACACTTAACGCAAGACCCGGATAGCTATGAGTAAGATTCTGATTGTTGAAGACGAAACCATCATCCGTACCGCGCTGCGCAAACTGCTTGAGCGCAACCAGTACGAGGTCAGCGAAGCGCCGTCAGTCAAAGAGGCCACGTCCAAATTCCAACTCAAGGATTTCGATCTAATAGTCAGCGACCTGCGCTTGCCAGGTGCACCGGGCACCGACCTGATCAAATTGGCAGGTGATACTCCCGTACTCATCATGACCAGCTATGCCAGCTTGCGCTCAGCAGTAGACTCCATGCGCATGGGCGCAGTGGACTATATCGCCAAACCCTTCGACCACGACGAGATGGTTAATGCCGTTAAACGCGTAATCGGCAAAGCCAAAGCGGCAAATAAGGCCGCCAACAGCACCCAAACTGCAAGTACTACCATTGCCGGCATGATTGGCACCAGCGATGTGATGCAGGACCTGTACAACCGCATCCATAAAATCGCCCCCACCAATGCCACTGTATTGATCCATGGCGAAACCGGCACAGGCAAAGAGCTTGTTGCCCGCGCGCTGCACGAAGAGAGCAACCGCAACAATCATCTGATGATCTCAGTCAACTGCGCCGCCATTCCCGACACCCTGATTGAATCCGAACTCTTTGGTTATGAAAAAGGCGCCTTTACCGGTGCTGCGACCAACCGTGAAGGCCTGGTTGCGGCCGCGGATGGCGGCACCCTGTTCCTTGATGAGATTGGCGAACTACCATTGGAAGCCCAGGCGCGCCTGTTACGCGTACTGCAAGAGGGAGAAGTGCGCCCACTGGGCTCGGTGGAATCGCGCAAGGTAGATGTGCGCTTAGTAGCAGCAACACACCGCGACTTGCGCAAACTGGCGCGCGAAGGCAAATTCCGCGAAGACCTCTACTTCCGGATCAACGTGATGCAACTGGAATTACCGCCACTGCGTGAGCGCGGCCGCGACATTATCAGCATCGCCGAATCCCTGCTGCAGCGTTACTGTGCGCAATTTGGCAAGCCACAACTGAAATTATCGTCTGCCGCAATGGACGCCATCATGAGCTACAACTGGCCGGGCAACGTGCGCGAGCTGGAAAATGCCATGCAGCGCGCCGTGATTCTCTGCGAAGACAGTACTGAGATAGGCGATCACCTGCTTTCCATCGACATGGACGCCCAAGACCTGAATGACAACACGGGCAGCTCCATTTTTGAGCCAGCACGTTTGGCTAGCCGCAGTAACGGCAGCAGTGCTACTGAAGACTTATCCCTGGAGGACTACTTCCAGCGGTTTGTACTGGAACATCAGGACACCATGAGCGAGACCGAGCTGGCACGCAAACTGGGTGTGAGCCGTAAGTGCCTGTGGGAGCGCCGCCAGCGCCTTGGCATTCCACGCACCAAAGCCGGCGCGAGCGCCAGCAGCGGCAAATAACCGCCAGAGACAAAAAATCCCCGCCAGCCAAACCGCTCGCGGGGATTTTTCATTTTAGTGACACAATTTTTTGATTTTGACGCCAACAAAGTTGAATAAGACGCCAATTCGTTACCCCCAGTCACGTGGGTGTTACCGCAAAAATACTGTTACCCACCCCATATCCGGTAACAATCGCACACCGATTATGTAACCGTCCGAAATAACCAAAAGACATATGGCGCACCACGAAAAAGTTAACCATATGATTACATTGAACTTTTCAATTCTGGCACAACAACTGCTTTTAGAGCGCCATAACAAAAACAAACAATAAGAATTAAATGTGAAAATCTAATAACAACAACAAATAATAAAAAACAGAAAGAAACGCAAAATAAGAACAATAGATAATAAAAAACTGAACATTACAAATAACAACAAGAAACAATAAGAAATGGAAAAAAGAACATAACAACAACAAACAATAACAACAGAAATAACATAATAATAACTAAAACAATAACTTAGACGTAGATTGGCCACGCTAGAAAACAAGAGCAATAAGACACTAAAATAAAGCGGATACAAACCAGGCACTGGATGGGATAGCACGCGAGATTGGATATGGGCACGGAAGCACCCCATTGAATGCCATTAGCACCTCGGTGCTCCCTCCAACGGGAAAGCGAAAGCTTTCCCGTTTTGCTTTTTGGGTTGTCCATTTTGGCTTTTGGCGATAACAGAATCACCTTGGCAGTAGCGGTCAAGGTCGTAAAAAACCTCACTCATCTGCTAAACTCGCGACTCTTGTGCAACTGACTGCCTAACCCCCCAGCGAGACACCATGCTCAAACGCTTGCTAAACCTCTTCACCTCCGGCACCAAGGATTCCACCAAGGCATCCATTTCGCGCAACAGCGATGGCGCCGCAATAATTCCCCGCGACCAACATACGATCTCGCGCAAGAACATTAGTTCTGCCGCCATCAAAATTATCAAACAATTGGAAGATGCCGGTTTTGCTGCCTATCTGGTGGGCGGCGGTGTACGCGACTTGTTGCTGGGCGGTCACCCGAAAGATTTTGACGTGGCCACTAACGCCACCCCCGATGAAGTCAAACGTATTTTCCGCAGCGCGCGCATTGTTGGTCGCCGCTTCCAGATTGTGCATGTGCGTATGGGGCGCGAAGTCATCGAGGTAACTACCTTTCGCGGCCATCACGACGACAGCTCCCAACATGCCGCCCGCAGCGAAGATGGCATGCTGCTGCGCGATAATGTGTACGGTACACTTGAAACCGATGCAATGCGCCGCGACTTTACGGTCAACGCCCTCTATTACACCTTGAAAGATTTCTCGGTTATCGATTACTGCGATGGTATGAGCGATCTCAAAACCCGCACCCTGCGCATGATTGGTGACCCGGCCACCCGCTACAAAGAAGACCCGGTGCGCATACTGCGGGCGCTGCGTTTTGCCGCCAAACTCGGTTTTACGTTGGAACCCAATACCGCCAAACCCATCCGCGAACTGGGCGGCTTATTACTCAATGTGTCCGATGCACGCCTGTTTGAGGAGGTACTCAAACTATTCCTCAATGGCTCGGCCACGGCCACTTTTGCACTGATGCGCGATTATGATTTGCTGGCCCACCTGCTCCCAGGTACCGACAAGGCCCTCAAGGCTGGCGATGAAGTTGGCGCCAACCTGATTGAACAGTGCATGATTAATACTGACAAACGTGTCCGCAGCGGCAAAACCGTCACTCCCGCGTTTATTTATGCCGCGTTACTCTGGCCCGCACTGCAACAGCAGTTCAAGGTATTGAGCAGCCAGATGCCGCATACCCAGGCCTGGTCACAAGCGGCACAAAATACAGTGAATCTGCAATTGACCCGCACCGCTATCCCCAAACGCTTTCTGATTCCGATGCGTGAAATTTGGGATTTGCAACAGCGTCTGCCCAGCCGTCTGGGAATGCGCGCCCTGCGCACACTGGATCATCCTCGCTTTCGCGCCGCTTACGACTTCCTGTTAATGCGCGAAACCGCTGGTGAAGCGCTGGATGGCTTAGGGGTATGGTGGACCAATTACCAAACCGCCAACGACGAAGAACGCGAAGAGATGGTGAAAAACCTGGCCAAACAAAGCCCAAAAAGTGCGAGCAAACCGCGCCGTCGCCGCCCACGCAAACCGGCCGCCGCCCCCGGCGGGAACGAATAAACCATGACGCTGGCCTATATTGGTCTGGGCAGCAATCTGGAGGATCCACTGGCGCAGGTAACACGCGCCTTTGATGAGCTATCAGCACTGCCGGATACACAGCTGCTTGAACGCTCTGCGATCTACAGCAGCAAGCCGGTCGGCCCCGCGCAACCCGACTTTATTAATGCCGTTGCGCTGCTGGATACCCAATTGGCGCCACTCGCCCTACTGGACGCGCTGCAAGCCATTGAGCAGGCGCACCAGCGGGTGCGCATTGAGCACTGGGGGCCGCGCACCCTGGATTTGGATCTGCTGCTCTATGGCGATCTAGTTATCGCCCATGAACGCTTGACGGTGCCTCACCCCTACCTTACCCAGCGCAGTTTTGTGCTCTACCCGCTGGCAGATATCACCCCTGAATTACACCTGCCGGATGGCAGCCAATTGAGCAACTGGTTACACCAGTGTGCCCCTGATGGCCTGACTAAATTGCCATCCCCCTCTGAGTGTTGATTGCTGCAAGGAGTTATCGTGGACGCTGTATTTGAAGAACTCGGTCTGGATTTAACCAACACCCAACTGCCGCGCTATATCGCGGTAGAGGGTTGCATTGGGGTGGGTAAAACCACACTGGCACGCAATATCGCGCAACTCTTTAATTACGACACCCTCCTCGAACAACCGGAAGAGAATCCGTTTCTAGAGCGTTTTTATCGCGACCCCAAATCCACCGCCCTGCCCACCCAATTATTCTTTTTATTCCAACGCGCCAATCAGCTGCAGGCGCTGCGTCAGGACGATATTTTTGAGCCGGTGCGCGTGGCTGATTTTTTAATTGAGAAAGACCAGTTGTTTGCGCGCACCACACTCGATGACGACGAATTAAATATCTATCGCCAGGTCTACGACAAGTTGGTTATTAATGCCCCGCGCCCGGATCTGGTGATTTATTTGCAGGCACCACTCGATGTCTTGCTGGAGCGTATTCGCCAGCGCGGTATCAGCGCCGAGCAACATATCAGCGCCGATTATTTAAAAGCACTCAGTGATGCCTACACCGAATTTTTTCATTTTTACGACGGCGCACCACTGCTGATTGTGAACGCCAAGGATTTAAACCTGGCGCAAAATCGCGATCACTTTAAACAGCTGGTGCAATATATCCTGACCATTAAAAGTGGTCGCCACTACTACAATCCGGTGCCCGCACTGTAATTTAGCCGCGGCTCACACTTTATTTGGGGAGCAGACTATGCCCTACGCAACGATCAATAGCGGCACCTCCACGGCCAATACCGCACTGGTAAAAAACATCACCACCAACTCCTTGTACAAACTCAAAGCCAGTGGTGAAAAGTTTGTGGTGATCTCACTTTACGACGCGCATATGGCCGCGATGGCTCAGCGCTGCGGCGTGGAAGTAGTCTTGGTGGGCGACTCCCTGGGCATGACGGTGCTGGGGTACGACAGCACCATTCCAGTCACTATGGAGCAGATGATTTATCACGTGGAAGCGGTGGCGCGCGGCAACAAAAAGTCGCTCATTATTGGCGACCTGCCGTTTATGACCTACGCCACGCCGGACGATGCCATGCGCAACTGTATGCGCATCATGCAAGCGGGCGCGCAGATGGTAAAACTCGAGGGCGGCGCCTGGCTGGCCGATACCGTGCGCATGCTCGCCGAACGCGGCGTGCCGGTGTGCGCGCACCTGGGGTTAACCCCGCAATCCGTCAATAAATTTGGCGGTTTCCGGGTACAAGGGCGGGATGCGGCAAGCGCTGAAAAAATTCTCGCCGACGCTAAATTACTCGCCGAAGCCGGCGCCGATTTGCTGGTGTTAGAGTGTGTACCCGCCGCTCTGGCCGCGCGCATTACCCGCGAGATCGCCATCCCGGTGGTCGGCATAGGCGCCGGGCGCGATACCGATGCGCAAGTATTGGTGATTAACGATATTCTCGGCCTCACCGAGCAGCCGCCCAAATTTTCCAAAAACTTTTTGCTGGAAGCCCAGGATATTCCCGGCGCCATGCAAAAATACGTGGCCGATGTAAAGTCAGGTTTATTCCCTGGCGATGACAACATCTTCCTCTAAACTGGGTTTTCACAACATGGCCGCCAGCATAGGGCGGCCAGTATCCCCCCCCACCATTCGGCATGGTTTCGGTCAATACCTTGATAACTGCAACGATTACAAAAAAGCAGTTAACGAATCACCCACTCATCGCGCACAGACGCATGGGGATTATCAACTAAGGTATTTAATATGCATTTATCGCTAAAACTCGCTCTGGCATTGGTCGCCCTTTGCCAGCTACCCCTCGCGCTCGCCGCCGCACCGGCAAACAGCGCTGCACCAGCCCAAGCCGCAGTAGATGCGCAGTGGCAAACCTACATGGCGCGCTCCGACGAGCTGCGCAAACTGGACAATGATTTTATCCGCACCGAGATAAAACGCCTCGGTTTAAAAAAGCCTCTGCAACCTGCTTACACCAAAGAATTTGGCTTTGAACCCAACCAGCCCGCACCCTGGTTTAAAAGTGCCGAGGGCAAGGCGACAATGGCCGCCATACTCTCGCTGCAAACGCCCTCAGGGGGCTGGTCCAAACGCACCGACATGACTAAAGCACGCCAACCAGGCATGGCCTTTGGCAGCGAAAAAGGCTACATCCCCACCTTTGATAATGGCGCCACCAGCACTCAAATGACGCTGCTGGCCAAAGCCTATAGCGCTACCGGTGACAAAGCCTATCAGGATGCATTTGCGCGCGGCCTGCAGCTGATCCTTAACGCCCAGTACCCCAATGGCGGCTGGCCACAAAACTATCCGCTGGTGGGCGATTACCACAACTACATCACCTATAACGATTCGCTGATGGTGAACCTGATGTTCCTGTTGCGCGATATTGCCAAGGGTGAAGGCGATTACGCCTTTGTCTCCCCGGCGCAGCGCCAGCTGGCACAACAAAGTCTGGATCAAGCCATCCAGTGCGCGCTGAATACCCAGGTATTAGTCAACGGCAAAGCCACCGTGTGGGGCGCACAACACGATCCACTCACACTGATGCCCGCCAAAGCGCGCGCCTATGAAATGGCCTCGCTCACCAGCGCGGAAAGTGTATGGATGGTGGAGTTCTTTATGGGATTGGAAAACCCCAGTGCGGAAGTTATTGAATCGGTTCATGCGGCAGCGGACTGGTATGACGCTACCAAAATTACCGGCAAGGTATGGGTACGCGGCGATGCAGACCTGAAAGACGACCCTAATGCCCCACCCATGTGGTCGCGGTTTTACGAGTTGGGCACCAACAAGCCCATTTTTGGCGACCGCGATGGCGCAATCCACTACGAGGTAGGCAAGGTATCCAAAGAGCGCCGTGAAGGTTATGCCTGGTATGCCACATCGCCCAACAAAATCCTGAAACATTATGCGAAGTGGGCAAAGAAATACCCACGCGCGCAATAGCTTGTTACTGGCGGAAATCAGTGGAAATAATAAGGCGCCCCGTGGCGCCTTATTAATTTGCTGATAGTCGCTGCGAGCAGACTTACTGGCTGTCACTCGACCACACTTTCATTGTTTGTACCGCCAACAACTTGCATTCATCCTCCACTGCTACATAGGTGCGCATAAATTGATAGCGCGAGGTGCGGTGGGTTTTGCCGTCGTCATTCCATTTATCCACACTGCTTAGGCCCTGCAGCACGACAGTATTACCAAGGCGCTGGACGGTGATGTCATGGGAACGGCGCTGCTTGGCCTGCTCGGTCGGCTGCTTCACCCGCGCGATTAATGCCGCCTTATCTTCTTTGAGGCTGGCAAGGTTATGTACCCAATAAAATTCGGCAGCTAACAGGGTCTGCAAAAAATCCGCATCGCCACCTTGCAGTGCCGTTTCATAGCGCGCATCCAGGGCTACTAGTGCCTCAGCTTTCAAACAGTCTTGGGCGGCGGCCTGATTTCCCCACAGCCAGGCAACCAGCGCTGCCATCAATAATCGTTTTTTCATGAACAGATTCCACAAGTAAAAGGCAAAAATAACACATAAAAAAAAGCCGACACCATAAGATGCCGGCCAAGACCATACTAGATAACAAATAAAGGGGAATCCAAACCGGGCCTTCAAAACCCGCCCAAAAGCACTACCCATTCCTACATCGATGAGGCAACCAAAAAACCTTGCGCTCACAGGAACTATTTGCTTCCGGTTATTCAAGTATTGTTCGCTTTTTGTTCATTGCCAGTTTTTGTCTGATAATGTTTAAATTATTTTGCAATAACCAAAACTGACTCATACGAAATGGCTATAACTTCAAACCACGGCTTCAGCCGTTTACAGCAGCCCGCTATTGCGTCCCATCAATACCAGTGTTTGATTAATCAAATTTTCAAGGCGCACGGCTGTGGTTGAACGCAGGGCAAAGTCATCCACCAATTTACGCAGGCGACTGAGTTTAGGCCGCGCGGCGCGAAATTCTTCAGTGACCGACTCATACTCCAAGTGATGATCCTGCACACTCAATTTATTCAACTCCGATAACTCGGCATGCAAAGCACTAATCAAATCATAAAAAAAATCTTTGCGATCCAAACTATTGGCTTCCCAATAAGCTTGATCCAAGCCATTGAGCAACTCCTCAAGTGTCTGGATTGCATTTGAAATACTGTTGCTGGACATAAATCACCTATTACCCGTCTGTAGTTTCGTTTGAGTATAGAGTTTCGTTTGAGTATAGAAGACTTTAGCGACGCTGCGCGCAGCTCTGCTAGACTGCGCGCCTCGCCCAAGGACCCGCTATGTCACTCGAACAACTCTGGTTATTCACCAGCATCACCCTGATTGTTTCCGCCAGCCCCGGCCCGGTCATGCTCGCCTGCATGATCGATGCAGGTCGTTATGGTTTTACCAAATCCCTCTACACCATGGCAGGCGCCACCCTGGGCAATTTGGTATTGGTGGTGTTGTCAGCGCTGGGATTAGGTTTTGTCGCTGAACAAGCCGAGTGGATTTTCCATGGTATTAAATGGATTGGTGCGGCCTATTTAGTGTATTTAGGTATTGAACTGATGCGTGCCGCGCCGCTGGATACCAGCCTCGCCGCTCACACCATTCGCAGCCAACAATTATTTAGCCGGGCATTTATCGTTGCGGTCACCAACCCTAAAGGGCTCATTTATTTCGGCGCACTTTTTCCGCAATTTATCGACATCAACCACAGTTTGCCGCCGCAGTTTGCACTGCTCACCACTATTTTTGTGTTGATGGATTTTATTTGGATGAGCATCTACGCCCTGGGCGGGCGCAGCATTATGCACTGGCTGGGAACACCGAAGCACCAACGCTGGTTCAATTGGATTTCCGGTGGTTTATTAATTGTTGCCGGTATCGCACTCGCATTCAGTAAATTGTAATTGACTAAAAAAATATCGAAAAAGCTCAAAAAAATCAGACCCAAAAACATCAAGGCTGCAAAAATATCTTTGATGCTGTCGGTTTTGCATAGAGTGCAGCACCCACCGTTAAATTCAAACTGCGCTCCTGCGCGCGCGGTAACTCCACGTGCAGCACGTCATTATTTAACTGATGCAATAACTCAATACGCAATACCGACCCTGCCGTGCTCACATGAGCAACGCGCGCGGGAATTGCACCTTCACTATTGCTCTCACTCAATTCAATATCGTGCGGGCGCACATAGGCAACGGCGGATTGGCCTTTGATATTGTTGTGCTCGGGCGCGGGCAATTTGTAATCGCCAATATGTGCCCAGCCATCATCGACACGGCTGTGAAATAAATTCACCTGACCGATAAAGTCGTACACAAAGGGGCTCGCCGGATTATTGTAAATATCATACGGTGAACCGATTTGTTCGATATTGCCTTTGTTGAGCACCACGATTTTATCGGCCACTTCCATCGCCTCTTCCTGATCGTGGGTTACGAAAATGGAAGTGATGTGCAGTTCGTCGTGCAAACGCCGCAACCAGCGGCGTAAGTCCTTGCGCACTTTGGCATCGAGTGCACCGAAGGGTTCGTCGAGTAATAATACTTTGGGTTCAACCGCCAGCGCACGCGCAAGCGCAATACGCTGCCGCTGTCCGCCGGACAATTGATGTGGGTAGCGATCTGCCAGCCAATCCAATTGCACCAGCTCCAATAATTCATGCACACGTTTTTTGATAAATTCTTTGGTTGGTCTGGTTTCTTTTGGCCGTACGGTTAACCCAAAGGCGACGTTGTCGAAGACGGTCATATGGCGAAACAAAGCGTAGTGTTGAAACACAAAACCCACATTGCGCTCGCGCACATGCACATTAGTAGCGTCTTCACCGTGAAAATGCACACTGCCTGCATCGGGGTTTTCCAACCCGGCGATAATGCGCAGCAGTGTGGTTTTTCCGCAGCCGGAAGGGCCAAGTAGTGCGACCAATTCACCGGAGGGGAAATCCAGTGAGACATTATTCAGGGCCGTAAAATTGCCAAAGGTTTTATGCAGGTTTTTAACTTCGATACTCATAGGTTTTCTCGATAAATATTTTTCGGGAACTCTGGAATAATCTCTCTGTGTGAAGCGCGATAAGCTATGGCAGACCATCGGAGGCAGGATGCCGACGCTGAGCGTACAGGGACGTATTCACAGCGTGTCTGACATGGCTTATCGGGGTTCGCACCCGCGACTGGTTTTCTGCACGAGTGAGCGCCTACTGCGCATTCGCCGCGCGCACCGCCAATTCATGTTCACGTGCCGCTTTCCACTCCAATAAACTTTTTAATACCAGCGTCACCAATGCCAATAGGGCAAGTAGCGAGGCAACCGCAAATGCAGCGGCAAACTGGTATTCGTTGTACAAAATTTCTATATGCAGTGGCAGGGTGTTGGTTTGCTCGCGAATTTTTCCCGAGACCACACTCACCGCACCGAACTCACCCATGGCGCGTGCATTACACAAAATCATGCCGTACAACAGCGCCCACTTCACCGAGGGCAAGGTCACGCGCCAGAACATTTTCCAACCGCTGGCACCCAGGGTAATCGCCGCTTCCTCTTGCTCTTTGCCCTGCTCTTGCATCAGTGGAATTAGTTCCCGTGCAATAAACGGAAACGTCACAAACACCGTTGCGAGCACTATGCCGGGAATGGCAAACATAATTTGATAATCGTTTTCGCCCAGCCATTCGCCAAAAAAACCCTGACGACCAAACAACAACATATAAATCAAACCGGCAATTACCGGCGATACCGCAAAAGGTAAATCGATTAGTGTGATCACAAACTGTTTGCCACGAAACTCAAATTTGGCGATAGCCCAGGCGGCGGCCAGACCAAAAATTAAATTACAGGGCACGGCTATTGCCGCTGCGATCAACGTGAGTTTAATGGCATGGGCTGCAGCAGGTTCAGTGATGGAGGCCCAATAAACGCCCGCACCTTTAGCAAATGCTTCGCTAAAAACGACAAATAAAGGTAAAAATAAAAACAGTGTTAAAAACGTAAGCGCAACAGCAATTAATACCACCCGCACCCAGGGTGCTTCGCTGGTGGCAGAATTACACGCCGCCGTTTTGTGCGCGCCGAACGATGAAATAGCACCGGCCATGATTAACCTCCTGTGCGCTTATGGCTCCAATGCTGGAGCAGGTTAATGAGCAGTAATAACACGAAGGAGAAAATCAACATGACGGTACCGAGTGCGGCAGCACCGGCGTAATCAAATTCTTCCAGCTTGGTCATAATCAGTAGCGGAGTGATTTCCGTTTTGTAAGGCATATTGCCGCTAATAAAAACCACTGAGCCGTATTCTCCAATGGCACGCGCAAACGCCAAAGCAAAACCGGTTAATAGCGAAGGCAAGAGTGCAGGCAATAAAATGCGTTTAAAGGTTTGCCAACGCGATGCGCCTAAACTCGCCGCTGCCTCTTCAATTTCCGCTTTCAAATCGGCGAGCACCGGCTGCACAGTGCGCACCACAAACGGTAAACCAATAAAGGTTAATGCCACGGTGACACCAATCCAGGTGTAGGCAATTTTAATATCCACCAACCAAAACCACTGCCCTACCCAACCCTTGGTGGTGTAAAGCGCGGTGAGTGCAATACCGGCAACGGCGGTAGGCAATGCAAAGGGTAAATCCACCAAAGCATCCACCACGCGCTTGCCAAAAAATTGGTAGCGCACTAATACCCAGGCGACGATAAAACCGAACACCAAATTAATACTCGCGGCCACAAACGCCGCACCAAAAGTGAGTTTATAACTGGCTAGCGCGCGTGCATTGCTCACCACCGCCCAGAGTTCAGGCCAGCTGAGTTCCAATGATTTGATCACGAGACCCGCGAGTGGGATAAATACAATTAAACTGGCATAAAGTGCAGCAAGGCCAAGGGATAAACCAAAACCGGGTAATACACTTTTTTTAACCCAGGTTTTTTGGGGGAAAACGACTGGCGTCGTTGCCAGTATTGACGCGGAAGTTTCACTCATCGATAAATCTCTTTTTGTACCTGTGGTCAGGAAACAGATTATTTAATCCCTCCCCAGCCTTCCCTTTTTCAAAAGGGAGGGCTGGAGGGGATTGGTTTTATTGATAAATCTGATCGAAAATTCCGCCATCGCCAAAATGAAATGGCTGTGCTTTTACCCAACCGCCAAAATCGTCGATGGTGACTAAATCCAGTTTTGGAAATGTATTCGCATAAACTTCAGCAACTTGCGGGTCGCGTGGGCGGTAATAATGTTTGGCCGCCAGGTTTTGACCTTCTTTGGTGTAGAGGTATTCCAAGTAAGCTTTGGCAACCTCGGCATTGCCTTTTGCGGCTGCATTTTTATCGACCACCGCCACCGATGGTTCAGCCAAAATGGAAATGCTCGGCACCACAATTTCTACTTCGTCTTCACCCAATTCGTTGATGGCCAAAAACGCTTCGTTTTCCCAAGTCAGCAGCACATCGCCAATGCCGCGCTGCACAAAGGTGGTGGTTGAGCCGCGTGCGCCGGTATCTAATACGGGAACGTTTTGAAACAATTGACGAACAAATTCCTGCGCACCAGCGTCGTCTTTACCCTGTTTTTTTGCAAAGGCCCAAGCGGCTAAATAATTCCAGCGCGCACCGCCTGAGGTTTTAGGGTTTGGCGTAATAACTTCTACGCCCTTCTTCACCAGATCGTCCCAATCCTTAATATTTTTTGGGTTGCCTTTGCGTACCAAAAATACAATCGTTGAGGTATAAGGCGCGCTGTTGTTGGGCAATTTCGTTACCCAATCCTCTGGCAATAAACCGCCAATTTTGGCGATAGGATCGATATCACCCGCGAGTGCCAGTGTCACCACATCGGCACGCAAGCCATCGATTACCGCGCGCGATTGCGCACCGGAACCGCCGTGGGATTGATCCACTTTGACGTTATCACCGGTTTTTTCTTTCCAGTGTTTGGCAAAGGCCGCATTGAATTCGCGATAGAGTTCGCGCGTAGGATCGTAGGAGACATTCAGCAGCGTAATGTCTTTGGCAAAAACGCTGACGCTAATTAAGCTGGCCACCAATACAGCGGCCGATTGTGCAAATAATTTCATAATTTTTTTCTCGCTAAGAAATAAGGTGGCGTCATACCTGCGAACGCAGGTATGCATCGTTTTTAAATCCAAAATTTTTAAAAACGGAAATCCAGACCCAGTGCAAAGGTGCTATCCGTGGTCGCCTTGGTGCTGATTTGGGCATCACCTTCCGCTTCCAAACTTGCGTAATAACCAAACACACGCGTTGCCGAATTGAAGTTGTAATCCACACCGACGGCTAACGCATCGGCGTCGACATCGCTGTAGCTATCATTGGTGGGAGTGCTGGTGGAGTGGCCGTATTGCACCCGTGCGCTCCAGGGGCCGGCAATTTTCCACAGCGCGTTGAGTACATAACCATCTTGTTCCTTGTAGGCATTGCCTGTAGCGCCGTCCCATTCAGAGAGCGGATTCAACCCATTTTGTGCACCGAGATTGGTGCCATTGGTGCCGACAAACGTAGAGAAACCACCGAGTGAATCAACGTCTTCATGACGCTCTGCGGTTTGGTAAATCGCCGCGAGTTTTACCGGGCCCAGTGACACTTCACCCAATGCGCGGAACACATCGCTGGTCACTACATTGCGATCAAACGCGGCGCCGACAAACCATTTGGATTTGCCGTAAACCACAGAAACCGATTGCCCCGAGGCAAAACCATTATCGTCCTGCGCATTGGTTGGGCTCACTTCCACACCGGTTTCTTCCGCTTGAATCGCAGCGATGTTCACTTCCAAACCGCCCAGCAAAATGGGCGAGGCGTATTGGATAACATTGTCGGGGCGATTTTCACCGACGAGGTAAGAACCTATATCGGCCAGGGGTGCGTCATTAAAACGATCGATGTCGCTGCGCAGTACGCTATTGGTTTGCAGGGTTTTTAGCGGGGTGTCATTTTTACCGGCGAGCAGCGAACCCCAATCGCCACGGATACCGGCAAAAATATTGCGCTGGGTTAATTCGCGGCCATTGCTGTTGGTGCCGTTATCCACATCAATACCGTATTCCACGCGATAAAAAACCTGCACCTCGGCATTTGCATCAAAGTCGCCCTGCACACCCAAGCGCGAGCCGGTGCTTTCCAACACAAAGGTATCCAACTCTGTGGCAATACCGGTTGCGCCAATATGGCGGTAAGTTGTGGCGCCGGGTGCAGTGAGAGAAAAATCATTTTTTTCCAGATCATACTGGCCAGCGGTTAAATACACCTTGCCGTAGAGCGTCGGAAAACCGGCAAATGCATTGGCCGATAATGCAATACCGACAGCGGTGGTCAATAGATTGCGTTGAAATGGTTTTGTTGAAACAAGTGATCGAGCAACCGACCACGATTTTTGAAATGACATGCTAATCTCCAGATTTTACATATCACTTCCGGTGGTCCGGTCAGTGGAATTTTGTGTGTTTAATAATTAATAGAAACGCCAAATTTATTTAGTGTGGACACTTTTATCCCAGCGTTTTTTTTCACGTCGTTCGAGCTGCACTACCTGGCCATTGTGAATTTGAATTTCCAATGAGCCGTATTGAATTTGTGCCAGTTGATCTTTTATTTCTTCCAGCACATCGTCCGCGATAGTGACAGGCTCAGCATGTTGGTTTGCCATAACAGAGCCTCATAATAAAAAACCGGACGACTTATAAAACCCTAAGTGCCCAGCGACGGCGCCATAGTATTCAGATGTTTTTAAAATCAAAAATACCGTTTTTCTATTAGCTTATAACTGTTCACCACTGCAATTTTTAAGCATAAGCACATAAAAATTGGTTCTTTTTAAAATGCTGCCGCTGCCACTAAGCTGCGCGCATCAATCAATGCTATTCGCAGCGGAGCCCCAAGGTGACTACAAATATCAGCCATACCTTCAGCGCTACCACCAGCGCTACAAGGCAGCGCCCGGTACTGCACTTGCCGCATCAACTGGAAACTTTTCCGGTCATCATTGTGCCCGGCTTGCGCAATAGCGATGAACAACACTGGCAAAGTTTGTGGCAAGCACAATTGCCACACAGCAAACGTATCGCGCTGGATAATTGGGATACGCCGGATTTGGAAGCATGGAAAGCAGGCATTCGCGCTGAACTCAGCAAGCTCAACAAACCGGCGCTGATTATTGCCCACAGTTTTGGCACCTTGGCGAGCGCCAGTATTGCGGCGGAATTTCCGGACAAAATTGCGGCACTGTTTTTAGTGGCGCCCGCCGATCCCGACAAATTTTATATTGCCCAACAATTACCACAGCACTCGCTCGCGGTGCCCACTAAAGTGATTGCCAGCAGCAATGACCCTTGGTTGACCGAAGCCAAGGCGGCCTATTGGGCATTACTCTGGGGCGCGGATTTTTTGCGGATTAAAAACGTCGGGCATATTAATAGCGACTCCGCATTAGGTGTGTGGCAACAGGGGATTCATGAATTACACGGTTTGCTGCGCAAAAGGATAAAAGCACAGCATCAGGTATTATTCGCCGGCAAAAAAAATCGCGCCGCGTAATAAAACGGGCGCGATTTTTAGTTTTACTAACCGTTAATTAAATGATACCAAATGCCACCATCGCTTCGGCAACGCGGCGGAAACCAGCGATATTAGCACCGACCACATAGTTGCCGGCGTGCCCATATTCTTTGGCAGTTTCATAACAATCGCGATGGATATTGCACATGATTTTATGCAGACGCTCTTCGGTGTACTCAAAAGACCAGGTATCGCGACTGGCGTTTTGTTGCATCTCCAACGCCGAGGTTGCCACACCACCAGCATTGGCCGCTTTGCCCGGCGCATAGGAAACACCCGCCGTTTGCAGCACTTTAATCCCGCCAGGCGTCACCGGCATATTTGCACCTTCACTCAACGCCATCAGGCCATTGGCTACCAACAGGGTTGCCGAGGCTTCATTCAATTCATTTTGTGTCGCGCAGGGAAATGCCACTTGGCAGGGAATATCCCAAATATTGCCGTTCTCTATGTATTGCGCATCCTGATGGGATTTTACATATTCGCTCACGCGCAAGCGCTTCACTTCTTTCAACTGTTTTAGCAGCGCGAGGTCAATGCCTTTGCGATCATAAATCACCCCGTTTGAGTCAGAACACGCAACAACCTTGGCACCCAACTGCTGTAATTTTTCAATCGCATAAATGGCTACGTTACCCGAGCCAGAGACCACACAGGTTTTGCCTTCAATGGATTCACCACGGGTTTTCAACATTTCCTCAGCAAAAAATACCGCGCCGTAACCCGTTGCTTCGCGGCGCACCAGCGCGCCACCCCAGCTTGGGCTTTTACCCGTCAACACACCGGATTCGTAGCGATTGGTGATGCGTTTGTATTGGCCAAATAAATAGCCGATCTCGCGCCCACCTACCCCAATGTCACCGGCGGGTACATCCGTGAATTCACCAATATGGCGATAGAGTTCGGTCATAAAACTTTGGCAAAAGCGCATGACTTCGCCATCGGATCTGCCTTTGGGGTCAAAATCAGCACCGCCTTTGGCGCCGCCGATTGGCATGCCCGAGAGCGCATTTTTAAAGGTTTGTTCAAAACCTAAAAATTTAATCGTGCCCAACGAAACCGATGGGTGAAAACGCAAACCGCCTTTATAGGGGCCGAGTGCGCTATTAAAACCGACGCGAAAGCCACGGTTAATTTGCACCTCGCCCTTGTCGTCCTGCCAGGGCACCCGGAAGATGATTTGACGCTCAGGCTCACAAATTCGCTCGATGATTTTATGCTGTGCATATTCAGGGTGTTTCACCAGTACCGGCCCAAGGGTTTCAACCACCTCCTTTACCGCTTGATGAAACTCCAGTTCGCCCTGATTACGACGCACCACCTGCTGGAATATTTGCTCTAACCTTACGTTTACATCACTCATCGACATCGCCCTGACAGAAATAGTAGGTAACAATGCATTACACCAATGCACCACCGGCCTCAATCTCCCCCATCAACTGGCAGTAGTCAACCGCAAATGAACCAAAACGGTGCAAAACATTGTTAAGCACATCCGTGTTAAAGGCAAAGTTAACCCTGATCAACTCCGTTTTCAGACGCGATAAAATCCGTATTGACGCCGTTTGGCTGGCGCGAAAAACGTCTATACTCTTTAGTATTCCCACTGCCCACCTGCTTCGCATCTGCCTCTGGGAGACGTCCAATCTGCCCGATTTGCCTACGAGCTGTTTATGCTGCGCCTGCCGTTTAATTGCCATGCAGGGAGCCTTGCCCATGATGGAATTGCCCTACTGGCACTGCTGATGCTGCTGGCAATGCCTGTCCGCGCGACAGAAACGGTGGTCTACTCCTGGGCAGAATCACGTATTTTGGATGAACGCGGCCACTATCCGGTCGCGCTGCTCAAACTGGCGCTGGCTAAAGCGGGGGGCGATTACCAACCCAAAGCCGCACGCCATGACATGGCGCAATCGCGCACCCTGCGCCATGTAGAACTGGGGCGCGAACTGGATATCACCTGGACACTCACCACCCCCGAACGCGAGCAGCGCTTGCTACCCATTCGTATTCCTATTGATCGTGGCTTATTAGGTTGGCGGCTACTATTAATTAACCCCGAGCACCGCGACTTATTTGCCTCGCTCAGCCTCGACGAATTAAAAAATTTGCGCAGTGGACAAGAGCAGGATTGGCCGGATTACCAGATTCTGCGCCACAACGGTTTTAAAATTACGCCCACCACCAATTATCAGGGCCTGTTTTATATGTTGCAGCGGGGGCGCATTGCCTATTTTCCCCGCGCCATTACCGAGGTGTTACCGGAGATAAAAACCCAAGCGCAAATTCCGCTGGCGATAGCACCGCGCTGGGTGCTTTACTACCCCGCACCGGTTTACTACTTTGTTAACAAACAGCGCCCCGAGCTGGCCGATGCCATTCAACGCGGTTTAATCATGGCGATGGAAGACGGCAGCATGCGCGCATTATTTCTGCAGCACTTTGGCGAGAGCATCAAACGCATGGAATTGGATAAACGCGAAATTATCCGTTTGGAAAACCCACTGCTGCCGGCGGAAACGCCGCTCGACAATCCCGCTTTGTGGTACGACACCACACGAGGTTTTTGAATGCCCTTAGCTGTTCCGCCGCATCAGGCCAGCCATCACGCTAACCCTCCTGCACCACACAAAACACGCCGTCGTCCGCAGGGGTTGGGGCTGCGGATTGTCTCCACCGTGCTGCTCAGCACGTTGCTGTTCGCAGTGATTATTTCCAGCCTGCAAATTTACAGCGCCTATCAAAATGCACTGCAGGAAACCCGCTTGCGCGCGCAGGATATAGAGCGCAATTACCTGCCGCTGTTAGCCGCCGCCATGTGGTCGGTGGATGAGCCGCGCATCAACGCCTTAGTAAAAGGCATCGCCGAATTAGCTGACGTGGGCGAGGTGACATTGCAGGATGACATAGGCAACCGCTGGGAAAAGCGTCACCCCGATTACCAACAACCCTTAGCGCAGATTGCACTGCCCGTTCACTTTGAAGATAACGGCGAAAATTTTTTACTCGGCCAATTAAACGTGTCGCTGATGGATAACCGTATTACTGCCGATCTCATTCGAACCGCGCAGAGCATTGCCATCACCACCCTTTCCAGCCTGCTCCTGAGCGCTGTATTTGTACTGTTTATTATTCACTGGTGGGTGAGCCGTCACTTGGAAAAAATGGCGCACTACGCCCGGCATTTGGATCTCACCAACCTGGAGCAACCGCTCATACTCGCACGCCATAAACTGCATCAGGCGGACGAGTTGGATACCGTGGTGGAAGCCATCAACCAAATGCGTATTCGCATTCGCGACGACTTGGATAATCGCACGCGGCTAATGGAAGAGTTGCGTCTACACCGCGAAAAACTCGAAGAGTTAGTTGCTGAACGCACTCAGGCATTGGAGGAAAAAACCCTCGCGCTGGAAGAAAAAACGCAAATTCTGGAACAACAATCCGCCGCACTGCTGGAGCAAAATTACGAGCTCGATGCCTACGCCCACACAGTCGCCCACGATTTAAAACAACCGCTCACCACTATGGCTGCAAGCGCCGCCATGCTCAGCGCAGTAGGCATTGGCATTAATTTAGCCGAAACCAAAAAGCGCGATTTGCTGCTGGGCTTGCAGCGCTCGGCGCAAAAAATGCAGGCGATTATCGACTCCCTGCTACTGCTTGCCAGCCTGCGCAAAACGGAACAAGTGCGCCTAGTGCCACTGGATATTCGCAACATTGCCGAAGAAGCCTGCAGCCGGCTGGAACCGCTGATTGAAAAAAATCACGCGCGCATTGAATTCGCCAGCGACTGGCCGCAAGCGCTCGGCCAGGCGCAATGGGTGGAGGAAATTTGGGTGAATTATTTATCCAACGCCCTCAAGTACGGCGGCACCGCACCGCAAATTCAACTCGGCGCCACTGTCATGGACAACGGTACAGTTAAATGCTGGGTAAAAGATTTTGGCCCCGGCCTCAGCGAATTGGAGCAACAGCAGTTATTTGATTTATTTGTGCAGTTTGAACACAAATCCGCCGACGGTCACGGCTTGGGTTTGTCTATTGTCAAACGCATCTCCCGCGCCCTAGGCGGCGATGTTGGCTATGAAAAAACGCCCGATGGCGGCAGTGTATTTTGGTTTAGTTTGCCGACTTTAATATGAGTTAAATGGCCAATAAAAAACGCGCGACCATCACTGATCGCGCGTTTTTTTATTCGATATTGTTAGTGCACAGGGATTATCGCCAGATTTTTTTCAACAACCATTACGCCGGAGCGCTGGTGCGAATCAAGTGATCAAACGCACCGAGCGATGCAGTTGCACCTGCACCCATGGCAATAATAATTTGCTTGTAGGGCACGTTGGTGCAATCGCCCGCCGCGAATACACCGGGCACGGACGTTTCACCGCGCGAATTGATTTCAATTTCACCGCGATTAGTCAGCTGCACCGTACCTTTCAAGAAATCGGTATTAGGTAACAAACCGATTTGGACAAAAATCCCCTCCAACTCAACAGTCGCGATTTCATCGGTATTGCGGCTTTTGTATTTAAGCCCGGTAACTTTTTCGCCGTTGCCGATCACTTCGGTGGTCATAGCCTCAGTGATCACCGTCACGTTAGGCAGGCTGAATAGTTTACGTTGCAATACCGCGTCGGCGCGCAATTTTGAATCGAATTCGATCAGGGTGACATGGGCAACTATACCGGCCAAATCAATCGCCGCTTCCACACCGGAGTTGCCACCACCGATTACCGCGACACGTTTACCTTTAAACAAGGGGCCGTCGCAGTGTGGGCAGTAAGCAACACCTTTGCCGCGATATTCCTGCTCGCCGGGTACATTCATTTCACGCCAGCGAGCACCAGTGGCGAGGATAATACTTTTGCTTTTTAAACTCGCACCGCTGGCGAGTTTTACTTCAATCAAATCGCCGGAATTATTACCGGGAGTAACCTGCGCGGCTTTTTGTAAATTCATCACATCCACGTCGTATTCTTTAACGTGTTGTTCCAAGGCCATCGCCAATTTCGGGCCTTCGGTTTCTTTGACCGAAATAAAATTTTCTATGGATACTGTATCCAACACCTGACCGCCAAAACGCTCGGCGACTACACCGGTGCGAATACCTTTGCGCGCGGAATAAATTGCCGCCGCTGCACCGGCTGGGCCACCACCGATGACCAATACATCATAGGGTGCGCGTTCGTTCAGCGCTTTTGCATCGCGCTCGGCCGCACCGGTATCCACTTTGGCGATAATTTCTTCCAGCGTCATACGGCCTTGGCCGAAATGTTCGCCGTTAACAAATACCGTAGGCACCGCCATGATTTTGCGAGCATCCACTTCTTGTTGAAACAATGCACCGTCGATCATGGTGGCAGTAATTTTGGGATTTAACGCGGCCATTAAATTTACGGCCTGCACTACATCCGGACAGTTGTGACAAGAGAGCGATACAAATACTTCAAAATGCAATGGTGTATCTATCGCTTTAATTTGTTCGATGGTTTTTGCATCCACTTTGGGCGGATGACCACCGCTGTGCAGCAATGCCAACACTAAAGAAGTAAATTCATGGCCCATCGGAATGCCCGCAAATTGAATGCGCGCACTGGAACCCACAGCGCCAATATGAAACGACGGCGTTAATGTTGCGTTACCATTTTGACGCAGGCTGACTTTATTGGAGAGGGTAGTAATCTCTTCCAACAGGCTTAACATTTCGGTGCTTTTGGCACTGGAGTCCAAGCTCGCTATCAGTTCGATAGGCGCTTGCAGTTTTTCAAGGTAGGCAGTGAGTTGGCCTTTGATCGCGGCGTCTAACATGGTCGTCTCCGTGGGATTTTTTTGTGAAAGCCCGCTTTGTGAGCGGGCTTTTTTGCGCATCTTTTTTATCTGTCGTCATGCACGCGAACGCGGGTATCCATAAAACCAACTGGACTCCTGCGTTCGCGGAAGTGACGAATAAATTAGCGTTAGATCTTGCCAACCAAATCGAGTGATGGAGCCAGAGTCGCTTCACCTTCTTTCCATTTCGCCGGGCACACTTCACCTGGGTGCACTGCAACGTATTGCGCGGCTTTTACTTTGCGCAACAGTTCAGATGCATCGCGACCAATACCGCCGGCGTTAACTTCGATAATTTGGATCTTGCCTTGTGGGTCAATCACAAACGTACCGCGATCAGCCAAACCAGCCTCTTCAATCATCACACCGAAATTGCGGGTGATAGTACCGGTGGGGTCGCCAATCATTGGGTATTGAATTTTGCCGATGGTTTCGGAGCTGTCATGCCAGGCTTTGTGAGTGAAATGGGTGTCGGTCGATACGGAGTAAATCTCTACGCCCATTTTTTGGAATTCAGCGTAGTTATCCGCTAAATCGCCCAATTCGGTGGGGCAAACAAAGGTGAAGTCAGCTGGGTAGAAAAACACCACTGCCCATTTGCCTTTAACGTCAGCCTCGGTCAGATGAACAAATTTGCCCTGATGATAAGCCTGGGCACTGAAAGGTTTGATTTCTGAATTGATAGTTGCCATGAGTCACACTCCTAGATCTATATGGGCTACGCCCGTGGGTTAATTGCTTCAACGGGGTGCAGATTAGGGAGTTAAACGCCATGGGGCTAATTGTATGTGGCCATGCAGGCCATTTAGAAAACCTATCGATATAAATACACCAATACCAAAATGCTATTAAATATGGAAACCCACTCTCCGGTCGCAAGCAACAGCTTCCCTTCCGGTGGTCAATAAAGTAATGCACCGTAATACCGACTGGCACAGCATAGCGCTATGGTATCTAATGAATTCCACGCCATTGCCCTGAGGGCAAATTAGCGGGCTGAATTTGTAAATAGCGATGGATTTAAAAGGTAGCAGTGTGCCCGTAGGTTGCTGGTGAGTTTACGAACCGCAACAGGTTTTAAGATTGGCTGTGTGTCCAAAACGGACAGTCAGCCAAATGAGCGCAGTAACTAATTGAGATTGTTTGTGCTGTATAACTCCATAATTAATTCGGAGTGACAGTTAACCCTTTGATTTAGCGCGAACTAAATCGAATGAAGATTCATCTACTTTTGGAGTTATACAGTACCACACCAAATTAGTTGGAATAACGTTCTGTGGGTTATATAGTTGGTGCAATTTAATAAACTGTTAGGTTGGGCATATAGCCAGAATTTACGTGTTCGTAGGAGAATTTATGCAGCATGGCTTTTTTAAAAATATTCTTACTTTATCCCTGTTAGTTATGGCAGAAAGTGTTTTTGCCGAACCCTGCGATCAAAGTGAAAGTAAGGAGCTAGTGCACCAATTTTATATAACAGTACAACGCGAGGGGCTAGGCTCATTTCCGGACACCAAAGATTTTGAAAAAATTAAGCCGTTTCTTGCATCAAAACTGGAGAAACCTCTTAGCTTGGCTGTACTAGCATTTGAGAAAAGCTATTCTAAAAATGAACTGCCCCCCTATGAAAATAGTTTTCTATCTTCTTATGCAGAAGGACACACCAATTTTTTTGTTTCAGAAGCCTATAACAACCTTGAAACTACGAAGGTGAAGGTATTATTACAGTACAGCTCCCCGCCTGAATTACCTTCGGTAGTCGATGAAACAGACTATGTTGTTACACTTAGGGAAAATGGAAAGTGTAAAATAACAGACATACTTTTCTCTGCTGATGCCTACTCAGAAACAACCTTGCAAGAGCGTTTAAAAACAATCAATTCCTATGAAAATTAACTGCATAAATATAATGAACCTAACAAATCGTTCCAGCACCGCGCACTTCGTGCGCTCGACAGTTTGTAAGTCGCCTTTTTGTGGTTTTGCTGCGCAAAAGTATTCCACAAAAAACCAACTTACAAACTGCGGCTGAACTTGGCGTTAGGCTCAAGCCTGAGAAGTAATATATGTCTTCGGAACTACCAGTGTTTTCCATTGTTGCTATGGCAACGGTTACTGCTTCACTAATAACCGCGATCATTTCTTTCGTTAATTTAACGCTAACCAAAGAGCAAAAGATATCAGAATTTAGGCAGGCGTGGATTGACGCTCTTAGAGAAGACCTTTCAATTTTTTTTGCTTGTGCAAGAGCATTTGCGCGAGCTACAGAAGAACAGTTCATATTTACAGAAGAATCTGAAAATAAAAATAAATTTAAAATTTCACCGGAAAAAATTAGTGAAATAAGGTATCAAGTTGCCGAAGTATATTCCCGAATTCAACTTCGGCTGAACTCCGAAGACATTGAACACAATGAACTTATCCGCTTGTTAGGCGTAGCTATACAAAAACAGAATGCCGCACTAGCTGAAAAATCAGATAGCACTGAAACTATGAAGGCAATTCAGATTGCTACAGAATATTCTCGCCCTCTTTTAAAGATGGAATGGAATCGAGTTAAGAAAGGAGAACCTGCCTTCAGAAATGCAAAAAATGGTGCTCTTGCGCTAATCGGTTTGCTTTGTTTGGCGCTTGCTTATTTTATTGTTTTCGGTAATTTTAAATAAAAGCCTAACAAAGCAATCAAACGGATGGATTTTTAAGTTGCTCTTTTGCCATTCCGCTTCGCTCCATTTTACGGCAAAAGTGCAACTTAAAAACCACCGTTTATCGCGACGTTAAGTGTAAAAATGAATTACGACGAATACATTAAAGAAGCGAAAAAATATTCAAGCGATGAAGTGGTTACTTGTTTAGTTTCGCATCTAAGCAGTTGGAAAACCGATAGTACGGATGTGGTAGAGCTAGCTAATGCAATCGAAAGGTTCTTCGGCAACTTCTGGATATCCAGCGAAGAAACTCATAGCCATCTGTATAAGCTTTGGTCTAGCTTCAAGAATGAAGCAATATTAGGCATTGGCGGCATGACAATGAACGAGAGACTCTATTGTTTTGGGTTATTCGAACGTTTTGACAATGCCTCTGAAAAAGAGCGGCAGGTAATTTATGAAAAATTGTGTGCAAACACTTAACAAGGCGCAGCAAAACGCACAACTTACAAACTGCCGTTGTGCTTAACGTTAAGTGAGCTAAAAAAAGGAAATCGAGCTTTGTCTGAAATATCTGAAAAGCTATTGGCCCAAAGGCTTAGAAATAGAATTATGGAAGTGCTTTCTGGTTATGCTTGCAACGAAGATTGGGAGCTGCTTGGACCGGATGAAATGATAAATCTATGGGAAGACTTCGTAGACGAAGGAAGAATCACTATTTACATTGAGCCAGTATTTACAAAGGAGGAACGAAGTAATCTTCTGGCGTTTCATATGCTTTGGCTTCAATATTGTGAATCTACGCCTAAAAATATGCCTCCATTTAAAGAAATTAAAGCCACTCTTGAATGGAAAAAGCTACAAAACGAAGCAATAAAGCTACTAGAATTATTTGAGTTGCGCGGAAAGTTAGACGAAGAAATTGAAATCACTTAACAAGCGACTGTGGTAAAAAATCGGCAGCTTCGGCATCAAAATCGGCCTTTTCTCTTGCTGAGTACCCCGTCACCTAGGTCCGCCATTTGCCGAAAGCCGCCCCAACAAAATTAATCTACGGTGCCACTTAGAATTAAACAACTCTTTTCCCTGACATAGATCGCGTTAAGAACACCAAAAAATAAATAAACAATTAGTTCAAAGGATTATTTCATGACTGCCAACAACCAACTACAAGGTATAGACGTTTCCCATTACCAAGGCGCGGTGGATTGGAAAAAAGTTAAGGCGGCGGGAATTGCGTTTGCTTACGCAAAAGCTACCGATGGCAATACCTATACTGACCCCCAGTTCCATACCAACTGGCAAGGTATACAAGCCGCCGGTATTTTGCGCGGCGCTTATCATTTTTACGAAACGAATGATGACCCTGTTAGCCAAGCTAATAATTTTATTACTGCCGTAGGTTCACTCGCTGCGAATGATTTGGCGCCGGTTGTGGATATTGAAATTTTTAAAGGCAATTACGGCAGCAACAGCGTCGCCGCGAATTTGCAAATCTGGCTGGACACTGTGGAAAAAGCTCTGGGCCGAACGCCCATGATTTACACCGGCCCTTCATTTTGGAATCAAACTATCAATACTGATTTTTCCAAGTACCCACTCTGGGTTGCGGAATATGGTGTGGCTGCACCAACAATTCCATTTGGTTGGAGCACATATAATTTTTGGCAGTATTCGCAAAGCGGGAGTGTTGATGGGGTTACAGGGAGTGTTGATTTGGATGTTTTTTTGGGGACGCTATAAAAAAATGCTCCGCAAGGCATACATTTGCTCCGGCACCAGCAGACAATCCAGAAACGCAAAATTCACCTAGAGTACAAATGCGAACGCAAGTGCTAAGCGCACTTGCGTTGCAATATTCACGGCAAAGTTCACCTGATTTTTCTGTCCGGTTCACAAGCCTGGCTTGGGGAGCTGACGGGATTAATTCCCCAGCAACAAATCCAAACGCAGTAAACCTTGGGCGGCGTCTGAGCCTGGGGTGGCAAAGCGTTTGCCTTGTTGCACAAACATTTTGGCTTTATCGGGGGAACCCAACTGCACATAACTTTGTGCGAGTACCAAATACAGATCTGCCGCGCGCCGCTCTATGCGCAAGCCGCGTTCGGCTGTGGCGATGGCGCCTTGGTAGTCTTGCGATTGATACTGGCCGCGCGCTTGTTTGGCGAGGCTAACGGCAGCGGGGTTAAGTACCATCGCCGGTGCCGGGACAGGTGCAGGCGTAACCGCGCCGGGTTGGGGCTGGACAACTACGGGCGCTGGTTTAACCGGCTCTTGCGGTTGGGGCGCTGGGTAACTTGGGTAGTCAGAGTGGGTTGCACAGCCGGCCAACACAAATAACAGACCGGCCAGACATAATTGGGAACAACGTTTGATCATCAGATAACTCGTTTGTGTGATGTGAGACTTTAACCGCAGAGCGATCATTCACTTTCTTTGGCCGCGGCTTTCAGCAGGCGCGCTATTTCTTTCCACAGATCGAGATAGGCCAGTGCCGCGCGGCTGCGCTGATTGTAGCTGGTAAGTGGTGCGCGTCGCAGCCCCATTTGCTCTACGGCGGAGTCGTTGGGAATCCAGGTTTTGAGCATGGGCACCGGCATGGATTTGCTATTGTCGATTGCCTCGCGATGCAGGTTGCGGCGCATATCTACCTGATTAAAAAAACCGACAATGCGCTTGGGGGCGGATTTTTTGCTGGCGAGAAACTCCACCACTTGCTCCATCGCGCGGATCGATAGCGGGCTGGGAATCATCGGGATCAACAGAATATCCACTTCCTGCAACAGTTGCTCAACGCTGGGCGAGAGCGTGGGAGGGCAATCAAAAATCAGCACATCGGCTTTTTCGCTCAGGGGTTTAAGCAGCTGTTTGAAGAACTTTTTGTCTTTGCTCAGCGCATCAAACTCGCTATCCAAACTGCGCAGGCTCAAATCGGCAGGGATTAACATCAGGTTGGGATAGGGACTGAACAACTCCATCTCACCGATGGATTTGCCTTTGTTGAACAGCTTGATGGCCTTGCCCGCGCCGGGTTCTTGCTGACAAAACCAACTGGCCGCCGCTTGCGGATCTAAATCCCAGAGGATGACATTTTTTTTGGCCGCGGCCGCCATGTAGGCCATGTTGACCGCGGTGGTGGTTTTACCCACGCCGCCTTTGAGGTTGTAGAAGGCAATTTTAATCATAGGAATTCCGTTTGTTAGCGATGGCTATTGTTGGAGGCTTTGGCAAACAGTGCGTCTACTCTGATCGGCAGAGTGTTACTTGTAGCATTTTTAACCGCTTCCTTCAAAATTTAGCCAGGATAAAACGATCTGCTCCGCAAAATCGGCTTGGGCAAGCACGCCAGCGCGCAGCGGCGTACAATCGCGGCTTACTTTTGCGAGCGCTCCCCATGAACCAAGCCCACCCTTACGAACTGCTCACGCCCGATATGGTGTTGGATGCTATCGACAGCACCGGTTTTTTAACCGATGCGCGCATTCTGGCGCTCAACAGTTACGAGAACCGCGTTTATCAAGTGGGCATTGAAGGCGCGAGCCCCTTGATCGCCAAGTTTTATCGCCCCGAGCGCTGGACCAATGCACAGATTATTGAAGAGCATGAGTTCACCCAGGCCTTAAAGGATCTGGAAATTTCCGTGGTGCCGCCCATGGCCGACGATGAAGGTAATACCCTGCGCGAATTTCAGGGCTTTCGTTTTGCGCTCTACTTACGTCAAGGCGGCCACGCACCCAATCTGGATGACTTTGATGCGCTGCTCTCACTCGGCCGCACCCTCGGGCGCATCCACGCCTTGGGGCAGGCGCGCCCGTTTGTGCATCGCCCGGCGCTCAATATCCAAACCTTTGGGCGCGACAGTTACGACTTTTTGCTGGCGAACGATTTTATCCCCGCCAGCCTGCGCGAGTCTTATCGCACCTTAGGCGCCGATTTATTAGCGCGCTGCGAAACGCTATTCGCACGCGTGGACTACACGCCCATTCGCCTGCATGGCGACTGTCACCCAGGCAATATTTTGTGGCGCGAAGAGGTGCCCCACTTCGTCGACTTTGACGATGCGCGCATGGGCCCGGCGATTCAGGATTTGTGGATGCTGCTCTCCGGCGAGCGCGAACAACAGACTTTGCAACTGGCGGAAGTGCTGGAAGGCTACCGCGAGTTTTGCGATTTTGATTTGGCGGAACTGGCCTTGATCGAAGCCCTGCGTAGCCTGCGTATCATGCACTACAGTGCGTGGCTGGCGCGGCGCTGGACCGACCCGGCCTTTCCCCGTCACTTCCCCTGGTTTAACACCGAACGCTATTGGGGCGAGCATATTCTGGAGTTGCGCGAGCAGCTGGCCGCGATGAACGAACCACCGCTGGTCATTTATTAAACGTATCGAGCTGCTCGGTGCTGGAATTATTCACCTACGCCCCCAATAATGGTTTTTTATTTCTCCGAATAAGGATCTGGCCATGAATGCCACCGTCACCGCCGCCACCAGCGCCCTTGTCATCGACAGTTTGTGGGAATCGATTCGCGTGCAAACCCGCAAACAAGCCGAGGCCGAACCGGTACTCGCCAGCTTCCTTTATTCGACCATCCTCAATCACGACACCCTGGAAGCGGCACTCAGCTTCCACCTCGCCAATAAACTCGACAGCCCCGCGCTGCCTGCGATGTTAATTCGCGAAGTCATCGAAGAGGCCATGGCAAAAGACCAGAGCATTGTGGAGTCGGTGCGTGCGGATTTACTCGCGGTTAGCGAGCGCGACTCCGCCTGCTGCTCGCTGGTAACGCCGCTGCTTTACTTCAAAGGCTTTCACGCACTGCAGGCTTATCGCATTGCGCATTGGCTGTGGAATCAAGGGCGCAATTCACTAGCGCTGTTCCTGCAGAACCGCATTTCGGCGGTGTTTGCGGTGGATATCCACCCCGCTGCGCGTATCGGCAAGGGTATTATGTTTGATCACGCCACCGGCATTGTGATTGGCGAGACAGCGGTGATTGAGGACATGGTATCCATCATGCAGTCGGTCACCCTGGGCGGCACCGGTAAAGAAGCTGGCGATAGGCACCCCAAAGTGCGCAAAGGCGTGTTAATTGGCGCCGGCGCCAAGATTTTGGGCAATATCACCGTGGGCGAATGCGCCAAAATTGGTGCAGGCAGTGTAGTGATTAAAGACGTACCTGCGCGCGCGACTGTGGCAGGCGTACCAGCGCAAGTGATCGGGGAGACACAGTGTTCACAACCCGCCCGTGAAATGGATCACCTTATTCGCTGATAAAGGGGCACTCAGAAGCGCACATTTAAGCAGCACAAGAGTGCACCAAAAAAGCCAACGCGCACCAATAAATATCAACCAATAGAAGCAATAGCAATAAAAGTAAGGATTTACAGGCTTTCCGGCCTTGGTCTGATTTTTGCTCAACTCATAGCCTGGGATCACGATTCCCACCCAAGACTGAGGAGAGCGGAGCATGCAATACACTAAGCCCATGGTCGATTTGGTGTACGAAATTCGGCGCCGGGTTGACGCGGCCATGAAGCCCAGCGTCAAAATGGCCAACCCGGATGTGCTCAAAGAATTGGCCGACTATCACCAGCACAGCAAAGACACTATCACTAAAGCCTTGATCAAAGAGCTGCTATTTATGGCGGGGCCGGAATGGGCCAGCCTGTTGGAACCGGTGGTTAGTGAGAACACCAAAGAAATACCGCGCCAGGTGGTGAAGGTATATCGCGGCCAAACCGTACTGGAAGATGCAACCCAGGAAACACCCGGCGGTGACAACATAGTGCGCAGTGAAATTCTGGCTCCCAGCGTGCCCGTGGCTGAAAAGCCTGTGCGCATGTACCGCGGCCAGCCCATACTCTGAAACTGGACGATTGGCCAAATGGCGCCCACACTAAAACGGGTATGTACATCACCAGGCCATGGCTCATTCACAGCATTTTCAGATACTGACCTTTATGCGAATCAATACTTCCCTAGGCTGTTGGCTCTCCGCTTGCTTGATTCTGTTGGCAAGTTTTTTTGTCAGTGCCCCGCTCTCGGCTCAACCCAAAGCCACTATTGCCGTACTGCCCGATATCCATCGCGATTACACCCAATTTTTAGCCGGGCGCGATGTACAGGAAATTAGCTTTTATGGCGGCAACTACGCACGCCGCGATGTAATTGAATTAGTGTTGATGCAGCAAGCACTCGCACTGGGAGGTTTTGAGCAGCCCATAGATTTTGCCGATGAGGAAAATTATTTTCGCAGTATTCGCAATGTGATCGATGGTAAAACGCTCAGCATTGGCGGAACGATTTGGTATCAGGATTTAATTGGCCAACAGGATCAATTGCACATTTCCGCACCAATCGTAAAAGAGGGGCAATTTGTTGTGGGGCTTTATACCTCCCCCAACAATCAGCGCGCCCTTAACAGCAAAACCCTTGCGCAACTCACCCAACTCAAAGTCGCCACCAGCCGCCAGTGGAAACCCGATTTGGATACCCTGCAGCAATTGGGTTTCGACAAAATTATGTACACGCCTAACTGGATCAACATCGCACGGATGATCAACGCCGGGCGTGTGGATTTTACGCTCTCGCCGGTGGCAAATAATCCCGGCAAAGAAATTCAGGTGGATAACATCAAGCTCGTGCCCATCGAGGGAATAAAAATTGCCATCAGCGGTAGCCGCCACTGGCCAGTCAGCAAAAAACACCCTTTGGCTGCGGAGTTTTACCGCGCCTTGAGTCTGGGCGTGGCGCAGCTGCGACGCACGGGCACCATCGAGCGAGCCTATCGCGAGTGTGGATTTTTTCATCCGGAATTGGAAAGCTGGGTGTTATTAAATCCCCCCACTGAAGAATAGTTGACAGTAGTTGCCAAAAAAATAGGGCGACCCTGTTTAACGGGATCGCCCTATTTTTTTATCGCACTGGCAGAGATTATTATCTGCCAGCCGTCACTTTTATTTTTGCTGCTGTTTTAATAAATCGCGAATTTCGGTCAGCAATAACTCTTCATTGCTGGGTGGTGGGGGAGCAGCAGGAGCCTCCTCTTCCTTTTTCTTTAAGCGATTGATCACTTTAATAACCATAAAAATAACAAACGCAATAATGGTGAAATCAATCAGCGTTTGCAGGAATTTACCGTAGGCCACCAAAACCGGAGTTTGCCCCTCCAGCAACGCGGGTAAAGTAAATGCCAGGTCAGAAAAATTAACCCCACCAATTAAGTAACCAATTGGCGGCATAACCACATCACCCACCAATGACGACACAATTTTGCCGAAGGCGGTGCCGATAATCACACCCACGGCTAAATCCACCACATTACCTTTGATAGCAAAGGCTTTGAATTCTTTTACGATGCTCATGTTAAAACCCCTTTTTTGAATGGAATGAGTCAGCTACCGACAGACACACTAAAAGCTTTATAACCCATAAACCGCTTAAAACCAAGGTTATCGATTACAGATACTAGCAGCTATTCATCCTCACGCTGGGCGTAAACACTTGCTATACCCTCTTCATCAACTGTTATATGTAACACCATTGGCTGGCAGCAGACCTGGCAATCTTCCACATAGGTTTGCTGCTCCAGCGAGCAGTCCACCAGCACACTGATCGGCTCGCCGCAGTAGGGGCAATCGAGAAAACACTCTTCTTGCAAACTCATCGCACACTCCGGTTATTAATAGGCGGATGGCAAATCTATGCCCAATTCATTCCAGATCTCATCAACCCGCGCTTTTACCTGTTCATCCATCACAATAGGGGTGCCCCATTCGCGCACAGTTTCACCGGGCCATTTGTTAGTGGCATCAAAACCAATTTTGGAACCCAAACCGGAAACCGGCGAGGCAAAATCGAGATAATCAATCGGCGTATTTTCAATCATCACTGTGTCGCGCGCTGGGTCCATACGCGTGGTCATGGCCCAGATCACATCGTTCCAATCGCGCGCATTAATATCATCGTCGGTGACAATCACAAATTTGGTGTACATAAATTGCCGCAGAAAACTCCACACCCCCATCATCACCCGCTTGGCGTGACCGGGATATTGTTTTTTCATGGTGACGACGGCCATGCGATAAGAACAGCCTTCGGGTGGCAAATAAAAATCCACAATTTCCGGAAATTGTTTTTGCAAAATCGGCACAAACACTTCGTTGAGTGCCACACCGAGAATAGCGGGTTCATCCGGCGGACGACCAGTGTAAGTGCTGTGATAAATTGGATCGCGGCGATGGGTAATGCGCTCGACGGTAAATACCGGAAAATTATCCACTTCGTTGTAATAACCGGTGTGATCGCCAAATGGCCCCTCGGGCGCCAGATCATTGGGTGCGATATAGCCTTCCAAAATAAACTCGGCCGATGCCGGCACTTGTAAATCGTTGCCGATACATTTCACTACTTCAGTTTTATCGCCGCGCAACAATCCGGCAAAACCGTATTCAGACAAAGTATCCGGCACTGGTGTTACCGCTCCAAGAATAGTTGCGGGATCAGCACCGAGAGCAACTGCAACGGGATAATTTTTGCCGGGGTTTTGAATTTGAAATTCGCGAAAATCCAACGCACCGCCGCGATGGGAAAGCCAGCGCATAATCAGCCGGTTTTTACCGATTTTTTGCATGCGGTAAATACCCAGGTTCTGCCGCTCTTTGTGCGGCCCACGGGTAACAACAAGCGGCCAAGTCACCAAGGGCCCGGCATCACCCGGCCAACAAGTTTGAATTGGCAACAGATCCAAATTGACGGCATCGCCTTCCAGCACCACATCCTGACACTGGGCTTTGCCCAATACTTTGGGAGCCAGATTTAATACCTGTTTAAATAAAGGCAATTTATCCCAGGCATCTTTAAAACCTTTAGGTGGTTCCGGCTCTTTTAAAAAGGCGAGCAACTTGCCCACCTCGCGCAGCGCACTTACCGACTCCTGCCCCATGCCCAAAGCCACTCGCTCGGGGGTGCCAAATAAGTTGGCCAGCACCGGAATGGTATAACCTTTGGGATTTTCAAATAGCAACGCGGGGCCACCGGCGCGCAGCGTGCGGTCGCAAATTTCTGTCATTTCAAGGTTGGGGTCGATTTCTTGCTTGATGCGTTTTAATAAACCGCGCGCCTCCAGCAAATCGATAAAATCCCTTAGGTCTTTGTATTTCATATTCTTGACAACCCGAGTCGTAAAGCCAAAGTTAAAAAAATCGAAATTATAAAAACTGTTAAAAAATAAGAGTAAAAAAGAACACTGTAAAAAAAGAAAAACCCGTATCGAGTGCAGTAAATACGGGTTTGAATTTCCCGCATTACGCTGCGCTCCATACGGGCTACAAGCTACAACTTTAAATCCACACACAACCTCCCCTTTTCCAGGGGAAGGCAGGGAGGGATTACTTGCGTTTCATCGACATAAAGAATTCGTCGTTGGTTTTGAAATCTTTCAACTTGTCGAGTAAAAATTCTGTTGCGGCTACATCTTCCATATCGTTCAACAAACGACGCAGAATCCAGGCGCGCTGCAACTCATCCTCTTTCATCAATAAGTCTTCACGGCGAGTACCGGAGCGACGCACGTTAATTGCGGGATAAATACGCTTTTCCGCAATTTTGCGATCAAGGTGCAATTCCAGGTTGCCGGTACCTTTAAATTCTTCGTAAATCACTTCATCCATTTTGGAGCCGGTATCAACCAGTGCAGTGGCGATAATACTCAAACTGCCACCTTCCTCGATGTTACGCGCCGCCCCAAAGAAACGCTTGGGGCGCTCCAGCGCATGCGCATCCACACCACCGGTCAATACTTTACCGGATGAAGGAATCACAGTGTTGTAAGCGCGCGCCAAACGGGTGATAGAGTCGAGCAGAATCACTACGTCTTTTTTGTGTTCAACCAAACGCTTGGCTTTCTCGATCACCATGTCGGCCACTTGTACGTGACGTGCAGGTGGCTCATCGAAAGTAGAAGCAACCACTTCGCCGCGCACTGAGCGCTGCATTTCAGTTACTTCTTCCGGGCGTTCGTCGATCAGCAATACAATCAAATGACACTCGGGATTATTGCGCGTAATCGCCTGCGCAATATTTTGCATCATGATGGTTTTACCGGCTTTCGGTGGCGCCACGATCAAACCGCGCTGACCTTTACCAATGGGAGCAATCAAATCGATGATACGACCGGTGAGGTCTTCGGTAGAACCATTGCCCGCTTCAAGCGGCAGACGAATATTGGGGAACAGAGGCGTGAGGTTTTCAAACAGAATTTTATTGCGGGAGTTTTCTGGTTTGTCGAAGTTAATATCGTTAACTTTCAACAGGGCAAAATAGCGTTCACCTTCTTTGGGGGGGCGAATTTTGCCAGAGATGGTATCGCCAGTGCGCAGGTTAAAGCGGCGAATCTGACTGGGTGAAACATAAATATCGTCGGGACCTGCTAGATACGAACTGTCGGCTGAGCGTAAAAATCCGAATCCATCCACCAAAATTTCCAAAACCCCGTCCCCGTAAATATCCTCTCCGCCTTTGGCGTGGCGCTTGAGGATATTAAAAATAATGTCCTGTTTGCGCGAGCGGGCGATATTTTCCAATCCCATTTCATGGGCGATATCAATTAATTCTTCAATCGGTTTCTTTTTAAGGTCGGTTAGATTCATAGGAAAGACTTTATAGATGGATGTAGGTTTATTGCAGATGATCGCGAGAGCGATATTGTTTTTAGAAAATTAAACGTTTGTAGAAAACTAAACACAGTTATGCTGCGCGGTTTGCAAGGGAATCTGACGAGAATTCTGCGGATAGTTAGTTAACCAGCTTTGATTCCATGATGGACATAGGTAAGTCCATTCATTTGTTGTTAGCAGAAAACTGGTCGATTGGTTTATTCGCGTGTCAGATACCGGGGCAAGAACAACAGCAGGGAATTTAGAGTTTGTTCGTCTGTGTTTTTAGAATCGGGAAGGAGATTCGGAGAGGAACAAACATTGGATGTTCGGAGTATAGCGATAAAAATCTGTAAGTGCAAAAACAAATTAGGCCATCTTGCGATGGCCCGGAGCAATTAGATGGATGAATTAATAAAATCAACCAATTGTGGTTTGCTCAGTGCACCAACTTTGGTCGCGTGAGCCGCGCCGTTCTTGAAAATAATCAGCGTAGGAATACCGCGAATACCAAATTTAGCCGGGGTATCTTTGTTGGCATCTACGTCCATTTTGGCGATTTTGATTTTGCCTTCGAATTGCTCAGCCAAATCATCAAGAATAGGAGCGATCATTTTACAAGGGCCGCACCAAGCTGCCCAAAAGTCTACCAGCACAGGCAAATCTGCTGTTAATACGTCCTGCTCGAAGCTGGCATCACTAACATGAACGATTGCATCACTACTCATAAATAACTCCAAACCTATAGGTTAGCTGGTGGTGGGCGTACCCAATTAGTGATCGCCATCATAAGGATTGACCCGAACACAGGCAAGGAGAAAAAACCAATCACCACTATAGGGGCGCCCTATGTGGGCGGTGATAAAAGTCCTGCAGCGTCAAATGCAGCATAGAGTGTATCCAGCGTGATGGGCTTGGATAAGTAGTAGTTCATGCCACAGGCGAATACTGCTTCGCGATGTTCCTGCAGGGCATGGGCAGTGAGGGCGATAATGGGAATGGGCGTTAATCCCTCGCGCCGCTCATAATCGCGAATGCTGCGAGTCGCTTCAAAGCCGTCCATTTCCGGCATTTCACAATCCATCAAAACCAGGTTAAACCGATTTTTTTGCTGCTGTGCAGCATCGCAAGCTTCAACACCATTTTCCGCGAATACAGGAACTATGCTGAGCTTGCCCAGCAGCCCTTTAATCACCATGCGATTCACCGGATTATCCTCGGCAACCAATACCCGCAAATGGGAGAACTTGGCCAGATCCTGCTGTTTATTGCGCTCACTGGGTAATTCCGGGGCGGCTTCGTGACCTGACAGGGCGATCAGCTCGCGCTGTAAAAGCTTCATTGAAATGGGCTTGCGCACCACGGAGTGAACAGCCAGGCGACGTAATTGCAGTTGGTCGTGATACACATCGCCGGGGCTAAACATAAATAGCGGCAGTTCGCTAAATTCCGGTACATCTCGCAGTAATTGGGCAAATTCCAGGCCGCTGGCATCCGGCAGGGAATAATCGACACCCACAAAATCAAATGGCTCACCGGAGTGCATGGCATGTTTAAGTTGTGCCAATGCTGTTTTTGCCGAGCGTGCAGCCTCTACATTTACCCCCCAATCTTTGCAGCAGCGGGCGATAAACTCAGCGAGCATCACGCCGCCTTCGACTAACAAAAGTTTTTTATTACGCAGCAAATGCTCGCTTTTTTCAGGGGGTGCGCTCGTCAAATCGCAGACCGATTCCTGCGCCAACCTGACCGTGAACCAAAAGGTTGAGCCCCGGCCTTTTTCGCTCTCGACACCAATTTTGCCACCCATCAACTCCGCGAGGCTTTTACAAATCGCCAAACCTAACCCGGTGCCACCGTATTTGCGCGTAGTGGATGCATCGGCTTGATTGAAAGAGTCAAACAAATTGCCTGCGCTGGACATATCTATACCTATGCCACTGTCTTGCACCGCGAAGTGCAGCTCTACCCGATCATTATCCAACTGCTGCAAAACACTGACCTGCAGTGAAATAAAACCTTCACTGGTGAACTTAAAGGCGTTACCCAGCAGATTGATAATAATTTGACGCAAGCGTGTTGGGTCGCCGCGCAACCAACGCGGCACACCGGGCAATAGGCCACCAAAGAGTTCTATTTGCCGTTTATTGGCCGTAGCCCCAAATAATTGGACGCAGTTTTCGACCAATTCATCGAGTTCAAAGGTGGTCTCCTCCAACTCCATTTTGCCGGCTTCAATTTTGGAGTAATCAAGAATGTCATTAATGATGGTGAGCAAGGTTTCACCCGAGCGGTGAATAACATCGATGTAATGTTTTTGATTGTCATCCAGCGGCGTATCGCGCAGCATTTCCAGCATGCCAATTACACCGTTCATAGGCGTGCGAATTTCATGGCTCATAGTAGCGAGGAACTGGCTCTTGGCGCGACTGGCATCTTCCGCTGCATTTTTTTGGCGACGGGTTTCTAGCTTTTCTTCTTTCTCGGTTAACAGCGCGATTTCAATTGCATGGCGCTGCTCGATATCGTCAAGTAATGTCTCGCGCATGTGGTTGATCGCACTGACCACATTATCCAGTTCATCGGGCGCAGAATTTACTTTCAGGCGTTTTAGTTTTAGCGGTTTGGTGAGTGTTTCCAAATTGAGGTTGCGCGCATAGTTGGCAACCGCCTTCATATGGCGAGTGAGCAGGGTGTGCACTAACCAGACGATAAACAGCGCAATAACCAGGGTTTTGGTGCCCTGTACCAAAGCGATAAATACAGCGCGCTGCCACAACTTGTCATAAATACTATTGAGGCTGGCCGTAACCGTGAGCACTCCCAGCTGCTGCTGTGGGGTACTGGCATCTTCGTAGATAAGCGGATAACTGCGCACCAGAAACTGACTGCGTTTGGTTTCAAGGTCTTTGGGATCGTAAATATTATTGCTGGCAACCAGCGTCTGCTCAGCGTTGTTCCAATCGTGCCAAATAACCCGCACCTGCACTACATCATCCACCGCGAGCACACTGTGGATTTGGATATTCAGCTGCTCCTGGTCAAACCCCCACAAACTTTTGGTAATACTCGCGAGAGTGCTAATCCGCACCTGATCGATACGTTTTTCCAGCGCGGCGATATCGTCATTAAAATTGCTGTGCAGCTGCAGCAAAACGGCAACCAACGTGATAATAGAACTGCTGATAATAATGAGCCCTAACAGCCGTGCTGCTATGGGATTTTCGCGCATGTAGCGTCTTATGCTTGGCATTTCACTCATCGCACCAACACAAAAAAGAGTAGTGCTTTGGAGTGTAGCACCTCAACGTAAACAACCGGCTATCTCTGACTGCGAGATAAACCGGTTTATACAAAAAATACTGGCTTGTCAGTTGGCATAACCCGACTGCAAATGAATCAACACCCGCTCTGCCGCTTCGGCAAATACAGCACGGGAATCCTCATCCCCCAGCTGCGCACCCAAGGCCTGTACGTAGTAGCGCAATCCCGATGGCCCGGTTCGCCCCCCAGCCAGCCAATGCGAGTAGACATCGGCCAGCTGACTTTTGGCCTTAGCACTACCGGCACTTTCCATATAGAGCGCATCCAACTGCTCAATAACCCGCCGCACAACAGGCAAGAGCTTGGGTTGGGGTGCAACTGTTTGTTCCGCTAAATTTGGCATCACTTACCTCCTTTCTACTGCTCTATGATTGAGTTAAGTTGATGGCAAACCAAGCGCAAAGACTATTTAGCAATAATACGATTTTTTGAAACAGCCATAGGCCACGAGCGAAGCACCACGCCGATTTATCCCGAGCGCAAAAAAAGCCTTGAGCTGTGCGTGAAAGCCGCTATTTTTAGTAACAGATGGTTTACAATGCGCCGCGCTTAATAACCTCTCGTGTCATTGATCAATGGCGATGCATTATTCCCCTTTTTTTCAATACCCGCCCCCGGCATCAAGACAGGGCAGACAAACTTTTCTACGATTAATTTTAAAAATCCAATGCGGAGTAAACTGGATGAGCATCTTGTGTAACGACAAAAAAACCGAGACTGGGCCCAGCGCACGTGCGCGCCTGTTCGGGTTGGTGGTCAGCTGTACACTGGGTTTGGGGAGCGGGTTGGCTGCGGCACAAACTGCCCCGGTGCAGGCACCGGCGATAGCACCTGCTGCCGCAAGCGATATAGCCGCCCCTGCGTTATTCGATGCCATTGCAACGCGCGCACAAAAGTTGGCCAAACGCGACTACGCACCCATCGAGGCCAATATTCCCGATGCGCTGGCCAACATGGATTACGATCAGTACCGCGCGATCCGCTTCCGTCCTGAAGCCGCCATCTGGCACAAGGAGTCGCTGTTTGAGTTGCAGCTGTTTCACCCCGGCTTTCTCTATCGCGAACCTATAGTCCTGCATATGGCCAATGACACGCCGGATTCATTTGTGCAGTTCAAACAAGAATTTTTCAGTTACGACGGCCCCGCCGCACCACTTGCCGGCGTGGCGCCAAACAATATCGGCTTTGCCGGATTCCGCATTCACTACCCGCTCAATAGCAATGATTACAAAGATGAGTTTGTGGTGTTCCAGGGTGCCTCCTACTTTCGCATGGTAGGCCCGGGCCTCGCCTATGGTTTATCAGCGCGCGGCCTGGCGATAGATACCGCCGAACCCAAAGGTGAAGAATTTCCGGTGTTCCGCGAGTTTTGGTTAATCAAACCCGCGCCCACGGACACCCGCGTGGTGATCTACGCCCTGCTCGACAGCCCATCCATCACTGGCGCCTATCGCTTTGAAATCATGCCGGGTGCGCCCACAGAAATGGCCGTTGAAGCGCGCCTGTTTGCGCGCAAAGACATCCAAAAATTAGGCGTTGCCCCACTCACCAGCATGTATATGTGGGGTGAAAACCACACGCGCTTTGTGGATGACTTCCGCCCCGAAGTTCACGATTCCGACGGTCTGTTGATGGCAGCATCGAACGGTGAGTGGATCTGGCGCCCAATCAGCAACCATCGCCAATTGCGGGTTTCCTCCATGCTGGATGAGAACCCACGCGGGTTTGGCCTGTTGCAGCGCGACCGCGATTTTGATCACTACATGGATATGGAAGCGCGCTACGAGAAGCGTCCCAGCATGTGGATTATGCCCGAAGGGGACTGGGGTAAAGGTCGCGCCGAGTTGGTGGAGATCCCCAGCGACAGTGAAACTAACGATAACGTAGTTGCCTACTGGGTGCCTGCCAAAAAAATGAAAGCCGGTAGCAGCGCCACCTATAAATATCGCCTGCGCAGCTTTGACGATCATCTGCCGGAAAATGTTGGCGCCAAAGTAATCCGCACCCGTATCGGCTGGGGCGCCAACCCGGGTCAGGCCAATCCACCGCCTGTGAGCAAGCGCAAATTTGTAATTGACTTCCGCGGCGGCGAATTAGAAAACCTCTCTACCGATTCACCGCTGGTGGCTGAGCTGCAGAAATCGTCCGGCACCATTAGCGAACTGAGTGTGCGCCAATTGCCCGATGGCCGTACCTGGCGCGCCTCATTCAAGCTGGAACCAGAGGGTAACAACGTCGCCGACATGCGTCTCTACCTAAAGTTGCGCGACCAGCGCCTGAGTGAAGTATGGAGTTATGTCTGGTACCCGGATGCCATTTAATATGACCGAAAACCTGCGCTCACCCGCCGACCTGTCACAAGTGCCTGCGGATGCCATTCGCATCCCAGGCAAATCGCTGCGCCGCTATATCTATGTGATCCTGAGCCTGCTGACTGCTGTCAGCGGGGTTTACATCATGTTTGATATCCTCAGCGCCAACGAACTCAACACCCTGGAAACTATTATTCTGGTGCTGTTTGGGATCAGCTTTACCTGGCTCAGCCTGGCCTTCTGGAGCGGTGCGTTTGGATTTGTGCTGCAGATGCTGCGCATCGACCCGCTCAGCCTTAAATCCACCAGAAACCTCGCTGCCGATGACGCGCCCATCATCACCCGTACCGCCGTCGTCATGCCGGTGTACAACGAAGATACCCATCGCGTGATTGCCGGTTTTGAGGCGACGCTGCGCTCGCTGGAAAAAACGGGTGAGATAGCCAAGTTCGATTTTTTCCTGCTCAGCGACACCACCAACCTGAACATCGCCCAAGCCGAACGCGATGCCTGGCAACTGCTGCAGGAGCGTCTGGGCGATTTAGGCCAGCAGGTGTTTTATCGCCGCCGCGAAAAAAATATTGGCCGCAAAGTGGGCAACCTCGCCGAGTTCTGCCAGCGCTGGGGCGCCAACTACGAGCAGATGATTGTGCTCGATGCCGACAGTATTATGGCCGGTGACTGCCTGCTGAAAATGGTGCGCGCCATGCAGGCCAACCCGCGCTGCGGCTTGATTCAAACCATTCCTATCCCTGTGCGCCAAACCACCTTTTTTGGTCGTTTCGTGCAGTTTGCCGCCGTGCTCTACAGCCCCATGCTCGCCACCGGCCTCGCCTTCTGGCAGACCGATGCCGCCAACTATTGGGGCCACAACGCCATCATCCGCATGCGCGCCTTTATCGATCACTGCGGTCTCCCGACGCTGGCAGGTAAAGCCCCCTTTGGTGGCGATATTCTCAGTCACGATTTTGTCGAGGCTGCCATGCTGCGCCGCGCAGGCTGGGATGTGTTCCTGTTGGCGGATCTGGAGGGCAGCTACGAGGAAGTGCCGTGCAATATTATCGACTACGCCAAACGCGACCGCCGTTGGGTACAGGGCAACATCCAGCATCTGGGCATTATCGACACCAAAGACCTGCACCCCATTAGCCGCCTGCACTTTTTATTGGGCGCCGTGGCCTACATCACATCACTGATTTGGATGTTGATGCTGGTGCTAAGTACCGCCGACGCCGTAGTACGCGCCATTAACGCCAATGTCTACTTTACCGATATTCACCAGCTTTACCCCAACTGGCCAATCGCCAAAACCGAGCTAATTATTGCGCTGATTTTGCTCACTACCCTGCTGTTGATGGGGCCGAAGTTGCTCGGGGTCATAGTTACCCTTACCCACCGCCGCAAACAATTTGGCGGGGCGCGGGCGATCATTAAAGGCACCATTATCGAGACAATTTTTGCGGTATTAATCGCCCCGATCATGATGATCTATCACGCCTATTTTGTGATTTCAGTGCTGCTCGGTTTTAAAGTGAACTGGGATTCACAGGAGCGCGAAGGCCGCCTGCTCCCCTGGGGGGAATGTATCGCACGCACCTCCAAAATGACCTTCGCCGCCTTGCTCTGGGGTTGCGTGACTTACATCTATGCGCCTATTTTTTTCTGGTGGCTGTTACCAGTGCTCACGGGGCTGGTCCTCTCGGCGCCGCTGGTGCGCTATTCCAGCAGCCTGGATTGGGGGCGCGGCGCGCGCGCGCATAAAATTTTCGTAACCCCGAACGAAACCAGCGAAGACCCGGTGTTAACCCACATGAACCAGCTGCTTGCGCAGGAACAACCAGCCCTGCCAAGCCCGGCACCAATTCCACCCGTTCCGGCCGATAACTGGACGCCCATGCCCCACCGGGAGATGGACGACTACCGCCCGATTACGCGTTAATCATAATCGCTCACCAACCCTGCTACGGCAGGGTTTTTTATTCTTGCGCCCACCCTATACTGCTGATCGGATTGCCAGAGGAAAAAATTGCCACCATGAAACCCCTGCTCAGCTTAATACTGGTGCTTGTCTCCATCGCCTACCCGCTGCTGGTTTATCTGGGCATACAACACATCAGCCCCGCGTTATTTGCACTGGTACTGGCGGTGCTGGCACTGGCCAAATTCGGCGCCGCACGCCGTCAGGGGCAGGCGCAAACACATGTTGAGCTAGGCTTGCTGTTGGTCGCACTCGCCTACAGCCTGGCGCTATTAATCGCCAACAGCGAACTGCTGCTAAAACTCTACCCGGTATTAATCAGCCTCTGTATGGCACTGTTTTTTGCGCTCAGTTTGCGCGCCCCGGAAAGCCTGATCGAGCGCCTCGCACGCCTTGCCGGTGAAACTATCACCCCCCGCGCCAAAGCCTATACCCGGGTATTAACCGCGATATGGGCAGTGCTATTGGTGGGCAATGCCCTGGTTGCACTTTACCTCGCCTTTTTTGCCAGCCTGAAAAGCTGGGCGCTTTACAGCGGCCTGCTCTCCTATGTTTTTTTCGCGGTATTTTTTGCGCTGGAATACAGCTATCGCCGCTACTACATCCACAAATACCGCGATCAGGCGGCGGGCAACACCGAGTTATAACAATTGGGTTAGCTCCGGTGCTGGAGTATCATGGCGCCCATAATTACACCGCAAGACAACTCAATCGATAATAACCCATGAGCAATCCAAGCCCCCTTGCCCAGCTGCGCACCGCCTTTGCAACAGCGCACTGGCCGCAGTTTGACGGCATCAATCGCACGGAAAACCAGTGTGTTATAGATATAACGATTAACCACGCAATGCTCTGGCTGGAAGGTCACTTTCCCCAGCAACCAGTAGTCGCAGGAGTCGTACAAACCCACTGGGCCGGCGAATTGGCCCAATACCTATTTCCGCTGGGCGATAATTTTATCCGCATCGACAATTTGAAATTCCAGCAGGTAATACTGCCCGGGCAGAGTTTGCAATTAAGTCTCGACTACAGTGTTGCAGCAGACAGCAGCGCGGTGAAATTTCGCTATCATCAGGGCGACAGCATTTTTTCCGAAGGCAAACTGGTGTTTCGCACCCAGGCCTCCCCAGCGCAGTAAACCACTATGAGTTATTGTTTATTAATTCCGCACTACAACCACGAGCGCCAATTTATCGCGTTTTTGCCGCAGCTGGTCGCCAGCGGTTTACCGCTGGTGATTGTCGATGACGGCAGCAGCGCTGAAAGCTGCGCGCAGGTAGCCGCCGCCAGCGCGGCATATTCCAACGTGCATTTTTATGCGCTGCGCCGCAACCGCGGCAAAGGTGGGGCGGTAAAAGCGGGTTTGGTATTTGCCCGCAGTTTGGGTTTCTCTCACGCCCTGCAAATTGATGCCGACGGCCAACACAATGTCGCCGACATTGAAAAATTTGTGCAGCTTTCGCAGCAGCACCCCGAGGCGATTATTTGCGGTAAACCGGTATTTGATGCATCGGCGCCCAAGGCGCGGGTGTACGGGCGCAAGGTCACGGATTTTTGGGTCGCACTGGAAACCCTATCGCTAAAAATTAAAGATGGATTGTGCGGTTTTCGTGTTTATCCCTTAGCGCAAATTGAACAGGTGCTCGACCATTATTTTGTTGGCAACCGCATGGATTTTGATACTGAACTGCTGGTGAAAGCGGTGTGGCTAAACACGGAATTAATCTTTATTAATACCCAGGTGATCTACCCGGAACAGAGTGTGTCGCACTTTAATTACCTGCGCGATAACTTGCTGTTAATTAAATTGCACAGCCGGTTAATGCTCGGCATGTTAGTGCGCCTGCCATTGCTGTTATGGCAGCGACTGCGGGGCAACTAATGACAACTACAACTGCCGAAAAACAGGCACATTGGTCGACACTGCAAGAGTCGGGCACCATTCGCGGCATTTTGTTTTTGCTCTGGTTGCAGCGGGTATTTGGCCGCCGGTTTTTTAATATTCTGCTCTACCCCATCATGGCTTATTTTTTTCTGCTCAATCGCCGTGCGCGCGCAGCATCACTCGAATTTTTACGCACCCACGCACACCAATATCCCGCCTACTGGCAAGGTAAAATTCCGGGTTATAGCGATGTATTTCGCCATATGTACGCATTTGGTCAATGTATTCTGGATAAACTCCTGGCTTGGAGCACACCGATTAATGAACAGGATTTTGAAATCGCCAACGAGCCATTACTCGCGCAATTTATGGACAAAACCAAGGGCCAATTAATTATCGGCTCCCACCTGGGCAATCTGGAATACTGCCGCGGTTTTGTGCAGCGCTATAAAGCGCGCACGATTAATGCCTTGGTTTACGACCAGCACTCGGCCAATTTTGTGATGGCGATGCAAAAAATTAATCCGCAATCGCGCATTCATATTTATCAAGTGAATGAATTGGATATTCCACTTATCCTGCAACTCAAAGCCAAAATTGATAATGGCGAATGGTTATTTATCGCCGGCGACCGCATTCCCTTAAGCGGCGAAGCGCGCACGGTGACGGTGGATTTTTTAGGTCGCCCGGCGCAATTGCCCATTGGCCCCTACATGCTCGCCAAAGTATTGCAGTGTGAAGTGCAGCTCATGTTTTCCTACCGCCAAGCGCACAAGATTTATTTTGAATTGGTGCCTTTTGCCGAGCAGGTAACCCTGCCGCGCAAAGACGGCGGCGCACAATTACACGCCTACGCGCAACAATACGCCAGCGCCCTGGAGCAGCAGGCGGCGCGTGCACCGCTGCAGTGGTTTAATTTTTATCCCTACTGGGCCAGCAGCCAATCGGCAACAGAGTCGGTAGCAAAAGCAGAGGCAGCCGCGCATGATTGATGCTCGCATTTACGAGTTAATTCCCCATCGCGAACCCATGCTGTTAATTAATCGCGTGATTGAATTGGGGCAGAATTTTTCCTGCGCGGAAATTACCATCAGCGAACGCTCGTCATTTTTTATTGCAGGCAAAGGCGTACCCAGCTGGATTGGTGTGGAATACATGGGGCAGACCGCCGCATTGATTGCCGGTTATCAATTGCAGCAGGGCACAGTGGCGCCGCATTTAGGTTTGTTATTGGGCACGCGCAAATACGAAGCGTTTGTACCTTATTTTCGCGCTGGTGATCTATTGCACGTGCGCTGCAGCGAAGTCGCGGTGGTGGGCGATAGCCTTGCCAATTTCCAGTGCGAGATTATCAACCTGCGCGATCACAGCCGCTGCGCGTCCGCCAAATTATCGGTATTTCGCAAGCCGCTCACAAACCAGGAACAACAGGAAATTCCATCAACAACAGGAGCAAGTGCGTGACAAAACGTGTCGCAATTACCGGCGCCGGTGCTATTTCCGCATTGGGTCACGAGTGGAAAACCATTCGCGAAACTATTTTGCAATTAAAAAATCGCGTGCGTTACATGCACGAGTGGGATCAATACCCGGAATTGCAAACCCGCCTTGCATCACCCGTGGATGATTTTATTTTGCCCGCCCATTACACCCAGAAAAAAAAGCGCGGTATGGGCCGGGTGGCGCAAATGGCGGTGGCCGCAACCGAACAAGCATTAATTCACGCAGGTTTATTTAAAGATCCGCTTATCAGCAGTGACGCCACCGGCGTAGCTTACGGCTCTGCCACTGGCAGTAGCGACGCCGCCATGGAATTTTTTGGCTTGCTCGAACACAAATCCATGGCCAAATTAAATGGCACCACGTATTTGCGCATGATGAGTCACTCGGCGGCAGTCAACATCAGCGTGCTCTTTGGCACCTGCGGGCGTATGTACACCACCACCAGTGCCTGCACCGCAGGCAGCCAGGGAATTGGTTTTGCCTATGAAGCGATTCGCAGCGGCCAGCAAACTATTATGATCGCTGGCGGCGCCGAAGAACTCTGCCCCACCCAAGCCGCAGTGTTTGATACGGTCTATTCCGCGAGTTTAAAAAATGCCACGCCGGAATTATCGCCGCGCGCGTTTGACCCGCAGCGCGATGGCTTGGTGTTAGGTGAAGGCGCCTGCACCTTAATTTTGGAAGACTGGGACCACGCCGTTGCGCGCGGTGCAAATATCCTGGCGGAAATTGTCGGTTTTGCCACCAATTGCGACGGCAATCATTTAGTGCGCCCCAATCAGGCAACCATGGCAAAAGTCATGCAAAAAAGTTTGCAGGACGCACAGTTAAATGCCGAACAAATCCACTACATTTCCGGCCACGGCACTGCCACAGTACACGGCGATATCGCCGAATCACTCGCCACCCAACAAGTCATGGGCAGCCATATTCCCTTTAGCAGTTTAAAAAGTTATGTCGGCCACAGCCTCGGCGCCTGCGGCTCATTAGAGGCCTGGCTCGGCATAGAAATGATGAATGAAAACTGGTTCTCGCCCAATTTAAATTTGGATGATGTGGATGAAAACTGCGGCCAGCTGGATTACATCAGAAATGAAGTGCGCGAATTACAAGCGCAGTATTTTATGAGTAATAACTTCGCCTTCGGTGGCGTTAATACCTCGCTGATTTTTAAGCGGGTATAAAAAATCCCCCTTGAAAAAAGGGGGATTCGTTTTTACCTTAACACATGCCCCCATTCACACTAATCACCTGCCGGGTAATATAACCCGCTGCATCGGACATTAAAAAACTCACTGTGGCGGCCACATCATCCACTTTGCCGAAGCGTTGCATGGGAATTAATTTCATCGCTTCATCGTGATAAATGCCTTCGATCATATCGGTTTCAATTACGCCGGGTGCAACGCAGTTAACAGTGATATTGCGTTTGGCCAACTCAATCGCCAAGGCTTTGGTGGCACCGATAATGCCCGCTTTGGCGGCGCTGTAATTGGTTTGGCCGCGATTGCCAATCACACCAGACACCGATGACAAGGTAACAATGCGGCCGCCTTTGCGCAGGCGAATCATCGGCATTACCAGCGGATACAACACGTTGTAAAACGCATCGAGATTGGTGTGAATGACTGAATCCCACTGCTCGCCGGTAAGCGCAGGAAAGGCGTTGTCGGCGGCGATACCGGCGTTGCACACCACGCCGTAAAAGGCGCCGTTTGCGTCAATATCCGCGAGCAAAGTCTCGCTCACTTTTTCGCGCTCGCACACATCAAACTGAATCAAACTGGCGCTACCGCCATTGGCAATAATTTCTGCGACCACCGCTTCGGCTTCGGTTTTACCGGAGCGATAATGCACACACACATCAAACCCATCGGCGCCGAGTTTTAAGGCGCAGGCTTTACCTATGCCACGGCTGGCACCAGTCACCAGAACACGTTGTTTACTCATTATTTTAGCCCCTAGTTGATGTACAAAAAAGAAAGCAGGGTGAGCGCGCTATTGTTTACTTGCCGACCACTTGCGACTGGCCAGCATTAACGCACCCAGCAAGTTAAAACAGCTGCCCATAAACAGCGCAATACCAAAGGCGCTTACCGCCGGCAAAATACTCAAGCCCAATAAGCCGAAAGATAAAAGATTAGTAGTCGACGAAATTGCCACAGCCGATAAAGTTTCTACGGTATTGTCAGCCATTTCGGCGATAAAAATAACATAATCCATACCCAGCCCAACCACTAAAAACAAGGCCATCACATGAAACAATGTGAGCGGAATATCCAACAGTGCCAACAAAATCAAACTGGCTGCCACCGCAAATAACGGAATGGCAATTAGCTGTAACATTTTTTTCCAGTGATAGCGGGTGAGCAACAACAGCGCCATTAACAATAAGGCCAATAACAACAATTCCATTGAGGAATGGCGCAGCAGTTTCATGGACATCTCCGAGTCCTGCATGGCGCTGAAAAAAAATGCCCCTTCAAACGCAGCAAGTTTTTCCGCTATCACATCGGTATCCATACCTTTGGGAATTAACAGAAATGCATTTAATGCAGTGTCATTCTGAATCCACAGCGGTGGCAACGCGGCTTCATGATCGGTAAAAAAATCGGCCGGATTCAATAGATTATTTTCCTGCTGGGCATAGGCGAGTGATAAATTGGCTGCCGATATTTCGTTGAGTTCATGACGATCAATAAATTGCTGTGCGAGCGGGTTCGCACCATAAAGCTGTTGATTAAGCTGATAATTGGCT
>Ga0307408_100000180_pt1 | contig 70740 bp, 65 predicted proteins | sample 322Cmetagenome_FD_202116 | JGI IMG/M metagenome (GOLD analysis project Ga0307408, IMG submission 202116) | Maize rhizosphere microbial communities from greenhouse at UC Davis, California, United States - 322HYB-C-3 | ecosystem: Host-associated > Plants > Roots > Rhizosphere > Soil | place... | reverse complement strand
TCCTCGCGATAGCTCGCTATCGCTGCGGTTTGCGCCTTGCCTGGCACAAAAATCCATCGCTTTTATTTGCCACTCCAGTTGCCAAGTGACCCACTAGCGTGACTGCCCGTTGCACACTGCCACGAAATCCCGGGAATTGGTGAAGGATTTCCTGCTAGTAGTTATACGGCGGATCGCAACTCGCGCAATCGTGTGCTACACTTTGACGGTTTTTGCAGCACCGCGGGGGCGGTGGTTGTCCGTAGAAGCTGCGGCAACGTGCTTTTTGATGCATAAAAGTACATGGCTGCTTTTAATTTCTGCCGCGAAAGCGGCATCGGTATTATGTCCTTGTCAATTCCAGTCTCTCGACGTGCGCTACGGCACACGCGTGCCATAGACATCCAGGCGTATGCGCGCGAGGATGGCCTGTGGGATCTCGACGCCCATATCACCGACATCAAAGAAAACGACACCCTGCTCGCTTCCGGCCTGCGTCCAGCTGGCCAGCCATTGCATGACTTGTGGCTGCGCATTACCGTGGACCGTCAACTGAACATCGTTGCAGCCGAAGCCGATTCCGCCTCCGTTCCGTATCCAGGTTTTTGCGACACCATTGCACCCGCTTACCAGGCGCTGGTGGGACTGAACTTGTTAAAAGGTTTTCGGCAAGCCCTCAAGCAGCGCTTGAACGGCATTGCCGGTTGCACCCACATTACGGAACTGGCCCAGGTCTTGCCAACGGCGGCAGTCCAGGCTTTCGCCAACGATGTCTGGCCCACGCATGACGGGGCCAGCGCCGACGTGCCGCATAACAAGCCGTTTCAGCTCGATAAATGCCATGCCTTGCGCACCGATGGCGGGGCGGTTGCCCGCTTCTATCCGCGCTGGGTGGCAACCACGACTGAGCAGGCGCACGCAGAAGAATCCCCCCGGCAGTTTAACCAAGCAGTTTAATCATTTTTATCAGTACCAATCAAAAGGGAAGCCAGCATGAAAATCCATGAGTATCAAGGCAAAGAGATCCTCCGAAAGTTCGGAGTGACGGTTCCGCGCGGTATCCCGTGCATGTCCGTGGAAGAGGCGGTGAAAGCTGCTGAAACCCTGGGCGGCCCGGTGTGGGTGGTCAAGGCGCAGATCCATGCTGGCGGCCGTGGTAAAGGCGGCGGCGTGAAAGTTGCCAAGTCGATGGAACAGGTCAAGGAATACGCTGACCAGATCATGGGCATGCAGCTGGTGACCCACCAGACCGGCCCGGAAGGCCAGAAAGTACGCCGCCTGATGATCGAAGAAGGCGCGGACATCAAGAAAGAACTGTACGTTTCGCTGGTCACCGACCGCGTGACCCAGCGCGTTGTCCTGATGGCCTCGTCCGAAGGCGGCATGGACATCGAAGAAGTCGCTGAAAAGCACCCTGAGCTGATCCACAACGTGGTGATCGATCCAGCCGTCGGCCTGACCGACGCGGATGCCGACGCCGTTGCGGCGAAAATCGGCGTGCCAGCCGAATCGATTCTTGATGCGCGCGCCAACCTGCAAGGCCTGTACAAAGCGTACTGGGAAACCGACGCATCGCTGGCTGAAATCAACCCGCTGATCCTGACCGGTTCGGGCAAAGTCATCGCCCTGGACGCGAAGTTCAACTTCGATTCCAACGCCCTGTTCCGTCATCCGGAAATCGTCGCCTACCGCGACCTGGACGAAGAAGATCCAGCCGAAGTCGAAGCCTCGAAATTCGACCTGGCTTACATCTCCCTGGATGGCAACATCGGCTGCCTGGTGAACGGCGCCGGCTTGGCCATGGCCACCATGGACACGATTAAACTGTTCGGCGGCGAACCTGCCAACTTCCTGGACGTGGGCGGTGGCGCCACGGCTGAGAAAGTGACCGAAGCGTTCAAGATCATGCTGAAGAACCCTGGCCTGAAAGCCATCCTGGTGAACATCTTCGGCGGCATTATGCGTTGCGACGTGATCGCCGAAGGCGTGATCACCGCATCGAAGGCCGTTTCCCTGCAAGTGCCGCTGGTCGTGCGCATGAAGGGCACCAACGAAGATCTGGGCAAGAAGATGCTGGCTGACTCCGGTCTGCCGATCATCGCCGCCGACACCATGGAAGACGCTGCCAAGAGCGTTGTTGCCGCTGCAGCTGGTAAATAATTAAGGGAATCAACATGTCTATTCTGATTAACAAAGACACCAAAGTCATCACCCAGGGCATCACCGGCAAGACCGGCCAGTTCCACACCCGCGGTTGCCGCGACTACGCCAACGGCCGCGAAGCATTCGTTGCCGGCGTGAACCCGAAGAAGGCCGGCGAAGACTTCGAAGGCATTCCAATCTACGCGTCCGTCAAGGAAGCCAAATCGGAAACCGGCGCCACGGTTTCCGTGATCTACGTGCCGCCGGCAGGCGCCGCCGCCGCGATCTGGGAAGCCGTTGAAGCCGAACTGGACCTGGCCATTTGCATCACCGAAGGCATTCCAGTCCGCGACATGATGGAAGTCAAAGACCGCATGGCCAAAGCCGGTTCCAAGACCCTGCTGCTGGGCCCGAACTGCCCAGGCCTGATCACCCCTGACGAAATCAAGATCGGCATCATGCCAGGGCACATCCACAAGAAAGGCCGTATCGGCGTGGTGTCCCGTTCGGGCACCCTGACCTATGAAGCAGTCGGTCAGCTGACCGCGCTGGGCCTGGGCCAGTCGTCGGCAGTCGGTATCGGTGGCGACCCGATCAACGGCCTGAAGCATATCGACGTGATGCGCATGTTCAACGACGATCCAGATACCGACGCGGTCATCATGATCGGCGAAATCGGTGGTCCGGACGAAGCCAACGCAGCCCGTTGGATCAAGGACAACATGAAGAAGCCAGTGGTTGGCTTCATCGCCGGCGTCACCGCGCCTCCAGGCAAACGCATGGGTCACGCTGGCGCGCTGATCTCCGGTGGCGCCGACACCGCGGATGCCAAGCTGGAAATCATGGAAGCCTGCGGCATTACCGTCACCCGCAACCCGTCTGAAATGGCGCGTCTGCTGAAAGCAATGCTGTAATTCAAGCTTTTGGTGAATAATAAGGGGGAGCGTCAAGCTCCCCTTTTTTATTTAGGCATCACTATCTGGAGGCGCTGGTTGGGGAAAATCATCATTGCGCGCGACGGCGTGGTCGAACAGGAAATTGCGTTAACCAAGGAACGCATGACCATCGGGCGACGCAGCCATAACGACATCGTGCTCAGCCACCCGGCTGTCAGCGGCGAACATGCCGTCATCACGACCATCCTCGATGACTCCTTCCTGGAAGACCTGCGCAGCACCAATGGCACGTTCGTTAACGGCCAGCGCATCGGCAAGCACTTCCTGCAGCATGGCGACGCCATCAAACTGGCCAAGTACCAGATCGACTACCTGGCCGACGGCGTGCGCCCGCAGGGCGCCGTGCCATCGGACGCCACCGTGCCGCTGCCCCAGGCCGCAGTGGCGGCGCCAGGGCGGGTCGAAGTCATGAATGGCGCCAATGCCGGCAAGCAGTTGGCACTCACTAAACCACTGACGACACTGGGCCGTCCGGTGGTGCAAGTGGTGGTGATTTCCCGTGGCGTCGATGCGTATTCAATTGCCCAGGTGGAGGGCGATGCCCCCACGCTGGTCAATGGCGCGGTGCTGGGCAAGCAGCCGGTGCGGCTGAAAAACGGCGATATCATCGATCTCAGCGGCACGCAAATGGCATTTCGACAAGATTAAACTGACAAAATCTGTCAGTTGCCAATTTTTGGCCATGCGTCCTGACAAATTCTGCCGGTTGGCTGACAAAAATCGTCAGGCGGACCGTGTGAATTGACAGAAATTGTCGTAAATCATGGCTTCCAACGGCAAAAACAGGCTGGCACGCGGTTTGCTCTTACTCAACCGTGGCACCAAACAACCTGTTCCATCACCGCCTGAGGAGAATCAAAATGAAATCCATTAAACAAATCAAGAAGCAAGCACAAGCCGGCTTCACCCTGATCGAACTGATGATCGTGGTGGCCATTATCGGTATCCTGGCGGCCGTGGCGATCCCTGCTTACAGCGACTACACGGCCAAGGCCAAGATTGGCAATGCGCTGGGTTCGGTTGATTCGGTCAAGAAATGGGTCGCCCTGTGCGCCCAGGAAGCTGGCGGCGTGTTTACGACCTGCGACTCCACCGTTGCCTCGTTCCCGAGCTTTGCGGCCACCAAGGAAGTGGCATCGGTCGCAGTGGCGGACGGCGTGATTACCGCGACGCTGGGAACCGGCCTGGGTGATGGTATCGATGGCAAGACCATCACCTTCACCCCGAGCACCACGGAAGGCCAGGCACAGGTGAAATGGACCAACACCACCACGGTGACGAATACCGCAGGAGCGGCCGCCATCACGAAGAACAATCCAGCGTAATCGCCAGGTGGTGTAGCACGCACCTTGCAGGAGAAACCGGGCCGCGGCCCGGTTTTTTATTTCCAGTGGCGGATCGTCGATAGCAGAGGGGCAATGATGAGTCATCGTCAGCATCGCCTGGGATTTACCCTGATAGAAACCATGATCGTGGTGGCCATCATTGGTTTGCTGGCCGCCGTGGCGATTCCGGTCTACAGCGATTACATCCTGAAAACACGCATCGCCAACGCGCTGGCGGCGGCGGCGCCCCTGCGCACGGCGGTTGGTACATGCATCCATGAAGCGGCGGGCGTGGCGGCCAATTGTCACACCCGGACGCCGGCGGTGCATACCGTGATCCCCATCTTTGCACCGACACGGGAGGTGGCGGGCGCATCGGTGACGGCCGGGGTCATTACGCTCACCTTGGGCAGCGGCCTGGCAGATGGTGCCGATGGCCGTACCATTACCATGGCACCCACCGTCCATGCCGGCGCCATCCTGTGGAAAAATAGCACCACCGTGACCCATGCGGCGGCAAAAGACGCCGTCGAGAAAAACAATCCCTGAGCCTGCGGCTCAGACGATTTTCTGCCGGTCCGCGATCATCGCCTCATAGGTGAGGTTTTGCAGCAAGGTGTAATGCGCTGGATCGAGTCCCGAAAATTGCACGCCATACGTATGCATTTGCGGCCGCTCCGGCGTGGCGGGTTTGATGGCGTTGGAATTGCGCACGTGCGCATAGGTAGTGACCCGCACTTGCCGGTTGTCCGGCGGCGCCAGCAAGGTGAACGACAGCCCGACTTTGGCGTCGCCCCCGGGCAGCGGCAACTCCGACTCCAGCAGCGCGCCCGAGACGCTGAGATTGACCAGGAACACATTGGCCTTGATCCCGCCCGCGCACGCCAGTTGGGCGGGAATGTCGACCTTGACGCGCATCGCCGTGCGCAGGCTGGTGCCCTGGATGCGGGCAGGGAAGGCGACATGGGCGTACAGCAAAGGACGGTCGAAGACGCGCAGCACGACGGTGGAAAAGGCGCACACATTGACACCGGAAAAGACGCGGATCGTCAGCTTGTCGCCTTCGGCCAGGGCGACCGGGGCGCTGTTTTCCAGCGGCACCTTGACGATCATGTAGTCATCCTTGATCCAGCCGATGACCATGGAAAAATGCTGGATCGGTTTCAGCGTGCGGTGCGTGATCAACTGGATCCGCCCGCCCACCTGCAAGTTCATTTGCTCGAACTCAACCTCCTGCGTGCGCGCTTCCGTCGCCGCTGTGCTGCTGGTCATGCCTGTCCTTTGCTGTAACCATGTCCGGGCGGCAATTATATACCGATGGTTGCAAATTTAGCATGATTGTGTGTGTGGGCCGCATTGCGGTGTTAACTGGTGGCGCTCCAGTCACCGGACTTGCCGCCATGCTTTTCCATGACCCGGATGTCGGACATCACCATGCCCCGGTCCACGGCCTTGCACATGTCGTAGATGGTGAGTAACCCCACCTGCACGGCGGTCAGCGCTTCCATTTCCACCCCGGTCTTGCCATAGGTTTCCACTTGCGCGCGGCAATGGACGGTGGCGTTGGGTTCATCGACGTCGAATTCCACCGCCACCCTGGTCAGCGCCAGCGGATGGCACAGTGGAATCAGGTCGCTGGTGCGCTTGGACGCCATGATGGCGGCAATCCGGGCGATGCCCAGCACGTCGCCTTTCTTGGCCGAGCCCGAGACGATGATGGCCAGGGTTTCCGGCTTCATTTTGATGTTGCCGCTGGCCACCGCGATCCGGTGGGTTTCCTGCTTGGCGCCGACATCGACCATATGCGCCTGTCCGGCGGCGTCAAAGTGGGTCAGGCCTGCATTCTCGTCATTGATGTTGCTGTTCATGTATAGTTGGATTTCCTAGCTGGTGTTGACAGGTATCATAGCATCGTGACTCTCAAACGTTTCTCATCGCGCCTGATAATCCCCCTCGCGATTTCCCTGCTGTTCGCAGCGCCGCAAGGCGGCGCGCAAATGACGCCGTCGAAGCCGATCAATTTGCCCAACCTGGGCGATACGGAGCGGCAGGAATTGTCGCCCTTGATGGAGCGCAAGCTGGGCGAGCAGATCATGTACGAGATCCGCAGCAACAAGGATTATCTCGACGATGCCCCCATCCGGGAATACCTGAATGAGCTGGGCAACAAGCTGGTGGCGGCCCATCCGGGTTCCCGTGGCGAAGCGGGCTTTGACTATGGCTTCTTTGCGGTGCGGGATAACCAGCTCAATGCATTCGCTTTGCCGGGTGGTTTTATCGGCGTGCATTCCGCGCTGCTGCTGGCGGCGCAAAATGAATCGGAATTGGCGTCCGTGCTGGGGCATGAAATCGGCCACGTGGCGCAGCGCCATATCGCGCGCCAGCTGGGGCAGCAAAAGACCGATGCGCTCATTCCGCTGGCCGCCATGGTCCTCGCCGCGCTGGCGATGAAGTCCAGTCCGGACGTGGCGATGGGCGTGATGATGGGCGGGCAGGGCCTGGCCATCCAGCGCCAGTTGAATTTCGGGCGCGATGCGGAGCGCGAAGCGGACCGCGTGGGGTTTCAGATCATGGGTGAAGCGGGCTATGACACCAGCGGCATGGTGGGCTTTTTCCAGCGCATGCAAACCGCCGGCCGCAACTACAGTGACAACGTGCCTGCTTACCTGTTGACGCACCCGTTGACCACGGAACGGATTGCCGATATCCAGGCCCGCATCCGCGAACAGCCGTACCGCCAGCGGGCCGACAGCCTGTCCTTCCACCTGATCCGCGCCCGCGCCCGCGTGCTGCAGGATGAAAGCGCACAGGGCTTGGCGGAATCGATCCGCACCTTCCAGGAATTGCTGCTGCAGGATAACCGCCAGCAAAAAACCGCGGGCCAGTATGGCTTGGCGTTTGCCATGTTGAAGAAAGGCGATTTTGCCGCCGCACAGGACTGGTTCGACAAGGCGCGCGCGACCGTCAACGCGCCGCCGCCGCCGGGGGTGCTCAGCGTGGCGCGGCAAGACGCGGCGCCGACCGTCTTTATCAACCTGGCGCTGGACATCAAGCTGGCGCAGGAAAGCAATGCGCCCGTGATCGCCGCCGCGCTGGCCGAGGCGGAAAGCGCGCATTTGAAATACCCGCTGTCGCGCGGCATCGTGCACCAGTATGCGAAGGCGATGATCGTGTCCGGCAAGCTGGACGAGGCGGCGCGCTTCCTGCGCGAGCAGGTGCAGCAATACCGCGAAGAGCCGGAAGGATTTGATTTGCTGGCCGAAGCCTATGCCAAGCAGGGCAAGATCGCCCTGCAGCACATGGCGCTGGCCGAATCGTACATGCTGCAAGGCGGGATGCTGGCGGCGATCGACCAGCTGGGGCTGGCCCGCAAGGCGCCTGATGCGTCGTTTTATGACCAGTCGCAGATCGATGCGCGCGAGCGGGAATTCAAGCAGCGCAGGAAAGAAGCGATGGGAGACAAGTACAAGGAACCGTGATCAAGGGCATTCAGCAAGGCGCCGGTACTTGCCGGCATGGCTGACTGCAAGGGCGCTGTCCGGTGACGATGGCTTGCGCGGTGGCCGTAGCCAGCACCGCAGTGATGCCGGCATGGCGGCTGCGCAGCATCCGCCCTACGGAGTTGGCGTCCGTTGGAATTGGAATTTTGCCGCCATGTCCGCCGTGTCCAGCCGCTGCAATGGCACCGATCCCAATTGCAGCGCAATATCCGCGCCGTCCAGCCACGCCGCCAGCGCCTCGTCGCCTGCCGGTATGAATTGCACCATGGCCTGCGCCATGTCGCGGTCATCGAGTTGCGCCACGATGTCGCCGCTGCGCAGCACCAGGTGGCCATCGTCCGTCAGCCACGCTTCATCGATCGGCCCCAGCGGCACGCCCGTGTGCAGCACATAGCCCTGGACCGGGTCCGTGCGGCAGACAAAAGGCGTCGCCTCCAGGTTCACATACACGCGCTGCGGCCCGTTCTGGAAATACCAGCAGCCCCGCTCGTCGCGGTCGTAATTGCGGACAATAAACCCCACCAGCGCGGGATTGGTCAGCTTATCGCCCGGCAAATTGAGATGCTGGGCGCGCTCGTCGCGCATGCGCCAGTTGCCCCGCGCATCGAGGTTCAGCCAGCCATAGCAGTGCGGCACATTCGGCCATTTCGCCAGCGCCTGTTTGACGATCTCATCCATGGTTACGCCTCGCAGGGTTGCACTGCCGCGCCAGCCAGCCTGGCAGCGGGGTTGTCAAGGAACTGCAGCAAGCGCCGCGGCAGCCACGCCAGGCTGCCCGGCACGCCGCCGGCCGCGAAGCCGACGTGGCCGCCCTGTTCAGGGTAGTCCAGTGTGACACACGACGCGGCCTTGCGCGGCAAGTGAATGCCGGGCAGGAAAGGATCGTTCAGCGCATTGAGCACCAGGGTGGGCACGGTGATATCCATCAGCACGTGTTTGGCGCTGGCGCGGTGCCAGTAATCATCGGTATCGCGGTAGCCGTGCAGCGGCGCCGTCACCACGTTGTCAAACGCATAGAGATCGTTGGCCGCCTGCAGCGCCGCCAGGTCATACAGGCCGGGGAACTGCTTGAGCTTGGCGATGCATTTGGGCTTCAGCGTGTTCAGGAACATGCGGGTGTAGAGGCGGTTGAAGCCGCGCGACAGGGCAGCGCCGCCGCGCGCCAGGTCGAGCGGCGCGGATACGGCCGCCGCCGCATCGACAATACCGGCCTGGGATTGCGATTCGCCCAGCCAGCGCAACAGCGCATTGCCGCCCAGCGACACCCCGGCGGCAAAAAAGCGCGGGCAGTTGGCGGCTCGCGCCTGGGCATGCAAACGGCGCACGATCCAGTCGACTTCCCTGGCGTCGCCGGAATGGTAAAAGCGCGGCGCGAGGTTGGGTTCGCCCGAGCAGCCGCGGAAATGCGGCACCGCGCCGGACCAGCGGCGCGCTTTCAGTTCCGCCATCATGGCGCGCGCATAGTGGCTGTTGGATGACCCTTCCAGGCCATGGAACAGCACGACAAACGGTTTGCCGGCATCGCCGTCGACGAAATCCACGTCGATGAAATCGCCGTCCGGCGTGGGCCAGCGCTCGCGCCGGAACGGCACCGCCGGCTTGCGGATACAGGTGGCCGGATAAATCGTTTGCAGGTGGCCGCTGGGTAGCCAGAGTGGGGCGGTGTACTTCATCGTGTCAATGCAGGATTTGCGCCGGATTTTCAACCGGCACGGGACCGGGCGCGACCGATACGTGGTGCAGCACGATGCGCCAGCCTTTCGGCGTCTTGATATAGACGTTGCTGGCGACCAGGTGTGCCGCTTCGCCGCTGGCGGCGGTGACGCCTTCCACCACCGAGTGGATCGAGCACATCAGGTTATGGGTTTCATGCAGCACGGAGGGCATGATGTGCAAGCCGCCGTGCTCGAGGATGATGGTCCAGGATTCGCGGATCGCGCGGTGGCCCACCAGGCGCGGGCCGCCCGGATGGATGCAGGCGATTTCCTCGTCATCGGCCCACAGCGCCATCAGGGCATCGACATCGGCCCGGTTCAGCGCATCGTAAAAAGCAGCTTCAACTTCAGCGGCGCTGCCGTTCAATTGCTTTTTCTTGCTAGACATAGAGCGCTCCGGGCATCCACAAATTAATGGTGAGGAACCACCGTGCCCGGTTTCAGGCGGTAGGCGGTGCCGCAGTATGGGCACTTGGCGTTGCCGTCATGGAAGTCGAGGAAGACGCGCGGGTGCGACGACCACAGTGGCATGGCTGGGTTCGGGCAGTGTGCCGGCAAATCCTTGCCTTCGAGTTCAACTGCTGGGGTGGTGGCATTGCTCATCTTGGCTATCTCCGGAAGCGGTAACTGATAAAGCACAGATTTTAACGGATTCGGGCGGCCAGCAAAAATCATCTAGAATAGCGGCTGATTCCAGCACCAGCCTGCGGCGATACATTTCATAATTGCAACTCATTTGCGATGAGTTGCAAGTCGTGCATGGCCAATCCTTTGACATGACCGAACTTCACCGCGCGCCGCCGCCGCATCCTGCCGAGATTGACGCCCACGACGAAGCCGCCTGGCGCGACGGGTTGAAGGATGGCATGCCGACCTTGTTCGGCATTGGCGCCTGGGGCCTGGTGGTGGGCGTGGCCATGGTCAAGAGCGGCCTGACGGTGGCGCAGGCACTGGGCATGACCTTGCTGGCGTTTGCCGGTTCCGCACAATTGGCCGCGTTGCCGCTGATTGCCGCCGGCGCGCCGGTCTGGGTGGTGTTTTGCACGGCGATCGCCGTCAACCTGCGCTTTGTGATCTTTTCCGTCTTGCTGGCGCCGCATTTCCAGCACTTGCCATTACGAAAACGTTTCCTGCTGGGCTATGCGTCCGGCGACATGACCTCGGCCCTGTTCCTGCAGCGTTATCCATCGGAGCAGCCGCAGCGGGGCAAGCTGTCGTATTTGACCGGCCTGATGTACCCGAACTGGGCCGCGTGGCAAATCGGTTCGATCGCCGGCATTTTTGCCGGCAGCGCCGTGCCGGCCGTGTGGGGGCTGGGCTTTGCCGGGACGCTGGCCATCTTGTGCATCCTGGTGCCGCTGGTCGCCAACCGGCCGGCGCTGGTGGGGGTGCTGGTGGCGGGGGGCGTGGCGGTGTGGGGCCATGCGCTGCCTTACAAGCTGGGCTTGCTGGCGGCGGTGGTGGTGGGCATGGTGTCGGCCATGGCCGCCGAGGAATTGACCGATAAACTCAAGGGGATGCGCCGTGGCTGACTGGGAAATCTGGCTGACCATCGCGGCGCTGGCCGTGGCCACGGCCGCCACCCGCGCCTCGTTCTGGGTGGTGGGCCACCATATCAATATCCCGAAACGCGTGCATGAAGTGCTGCGGTACGCCCCGGCTTGTGCGCTGGCGGCCATCGTGGCGCCGGATTTATTGCTCGATCCGGCAGGGCAGGTGCACTTCGAATACAGCAACCTCAAACTGGTGTCGGCACTGGTTTCTGTTGTTTTTTATTTATTACGGCGCAACATGTTGGAAACCATTATTTTCGGCATGGCCTTCTTCACGGCACTCAGGTTGTTGCACGTTTTTTAAACGAATCCGGTGCTGCGTTGCGGTAGAATAGCGGCTTTCCAACACTTTGCCCCTAGCCTAGCCATGCAAGCTGTCCTGAATTTCACCCGCCTGCAAGACCTGCTCCCACAACTGCAAGGAAAACGCGTTTTCATCCGCGCCGACCTCAACGTGCCGCAAGATGACGCCGGCAACATTACCGAAGACACCCGCGTGCGCGCTTCCGTACCGGCCATCCGCGCCGCCCTGGAGGCCGGCGCCAAAGTCATGGTGACGTCGCACCTGGGCCGTCCGACCGAAGGTGAATTCAAGGCCGAAGACAGCCTGGCGCCCGTCGCGCAGCGCCTGTCCGAGCTGCTGGGCCAGCCGGTGGAGCTGAAGCAGAACTGGGTCGATGGCGCTGGCCTGGAAAACCTGCAAGACGGCCAGGTGGTCTTGCTGGAAAACGTACGCGTCAACAAGGGCGAAAAGAAAAACGCCGATGAGCTGGCCCAGAAAATGGCCCGGCTGTGCGATGTGTATGTCAACGACGCGTTCGGCACCGCGCACCGCGCGGAAGCGTCGACCCACGGTATCGCCAAGTTCGCGCCGATCGCCGCGGCCGGCCCGCTGCTGGCGGCCGAACTCGATGCGCTGGGCAAGGCGCTGGGCGCCCCGGCGCGTCCGCTGCTGGCCATCGTGGCCGGTTCCAAAGTGTCGTCCAAGCTGTCGATCCTGAAAGCCCTGTCGGAAAAAGTCGACGGCTTGATCGTCGGCGGCGGCATTGCCAACACCTTCATGAAGGCGTCCGGCCTGAACATCGGCAAGTCGCTGGTGGAAAACGACCTGCTCGACGAAGCCCGGGCCATCATCGAGATCATGGCCAAGCGCGGCGCCGAAGTGCCGATTCCAGTGGACGTCGTGTGCGCCAAGGAATTCGCGCCAACCGCCGTGGCCACCGTGAAAGCCGTGGCCGATGTGGCCGACGACGACATGATCCTCGATATCGGCCCGCAAACGGCGAAACTGCTGGCCGAGAAAATCGCAGCAAGCGGCACCGTGGTGTGGAATGGCCCGGTCGGCGTGTTTGAATTCGACCAGTTCGGCGAAGGTACCAAGACCCTGGCGCTGGCGATTGCCGACTCCAAGGCATATTCGATCGCCGGTGGCGGAGATACGCTGGCGGCGATTGCAAAATATGACATTGCCGATAAAATTGGTTATATCTCTACCGGTGGCGGCGCGTTCCTGGAATTCCTGGAAGGCAAGATTCTGCCAGCCGTGGAAATCCTGACCCAGCGTTATAGCAAGTAAGCAGCAGTAATTCCGTCCCGCCGGCGGATGCCAGGCGCCACACCGCAAGGTGCGGCGCTGCATGCACTGGAGGGACGCCGCCCGGCCAACCCCAGCGAAGGAACCCTATGTCCCGCGGTACAAAAATCGTCGCCACCATCGGTCCAGCCTCCAGTGACTTTGATGTCTTGTGCAAAATGATCCGGGCCGGCGTCGATGTCGTGCGCCTGAATTTCTCGCACGGCAAAGCGCAAGACCATATCGACCGCGCGACGCTGGTGCGCAGGGCAGCCAGCGAATGCGGGCGCGAAGTGGCGATCATGGCGGACATGCAGGGACCGAAAATCCGCATCGGCAAGTTCGAAAACGGCAAGATCGAGCTGGCCAATGGCGACCCGTTCATCCTCGACGCGAAATGGGGTGAAAACGGCGAGCTGGGCAACCAGGAAAAAGTCGGCCTCGACTACAAGGCGCTGCCGTCCGACGTGCACACGGGCGACACCTTGCTGCTGAACGACGGCCTGATCGTGCTGACCGTGGTGCGGGTGGTGGGCAGCGAGATTCACACCACCGTGAAAATCGGCGGCGAACTGTCGAACAACAAGGGCATCAACCGCCAGGGCGGCGGCTTGACCGCGCCGGCGCTGACCGCCAAGGACATGGAAGACATCAAGACCGCGATGAGCTTCCAGGCCGATTACCTGGCCATCTCGTTCCCGAAAAACGCCACCGACATGGCCATGGCGCGCCAGCTGGCCAATATCGCCGGCGAGCCATACCGCCACAAGCCGATGATGATCGCCAAGATCGAGCGCGCCGAAGCGATTCCCGCGCTGGCCGAGATCCTGGGCGCGTCCGACGGCATCATGGTGGCGCGCGGCGACCTCGCCGTGGAAGTGGGCAATGCCGCCGTGCCCGCGCTGCAAAAGCGCATGATCAAAATGGCGCGCGAAGCCAACAAACTGGCGATCACGGCGACCCAGATGATGGAGTCGATGATCGTCAACGCGGTGCCGACCCGCGCCGAAGTGTCGGACGTGGCCAATGCCGTGCTGGACGGCACCGATGCCGTGATGGCGTCGGCGGAAACCGCGGCCGGCAAATACCCGATTGAAACCGTCGAAATGATGGCGGCCATTTGCGTCGAGGCCGAGCAATCCGAATACAACAAGCTCGACGCCGACTTCCTCAACGTGACGTTTACCCGCATCGACCAGTCGATCGCATACGGCGCGCTGTTCACGGCGCACCATTTGCGCGTGAAGGCCATCGTGGCCTTGACGGAATCCGGCTCCACCGCGCTGTGGATGAGCCGCCACAGCATCGATACCCCGATTTTCGCGCTGACCCCCAGCGTGACCACGGCGCGCAAGGCGTCGCTGTACCGCAACGTGCGCGCTTACCAGCTGCAGCAGGGCACCGACAGCGCGATCGTGCTGAAGGAAGCGGAAGAACTGCTGGTGGAATATGGCATCGTCCGCAAGGGCGACATGATCGTCGTTACATGGGGTGAACCCATGGGCCAGGTAGGGGGCACCAATGCCCTGAAGATCGTCAAAGTCGGCGAGTTTGCCTGACGCCGCGGAAAGATTTCTTTTTTTTATTGTTATTGGAGTTTGACCATGTCCCTCGTATCCATGCGCCAGTTGCTGGACCATGCCGCGGAAAACGGCTACGGCATCCCAGCTTTCAACGTCAACAACCTGGAACAAGTGCAAGCCATCATGGCTGCCGCCGACGCGCTGAACAGCCCGGTGATCATGCAGGCTTCGGCCGGCGCCCGCAAGTACGCCGGTGAAGCGTTCCTGCGCCACCTGATCGACGCCGCTGTCGAAGCCTACCCGCACATCCCGGTCGTCATGCACCAGGACCACGGCCAGTCGCCGGCCGTCTGCATGGCCGCGATCCGTTCGGGCTTCACCTCCGTCATGATGGACGGTTCGCTGGAAGCGGACGGCAAATCGGTGGCTTCCTACGAATACAACGTCGACGTGTCGCGCGAAGTGGTGAAGTTCTCGCACGCGATCGGCGTGACGGTGGAAGCGGAACTGGGCGTGCTCGGTTCGCTGGAAACCATGAAGGGCGACAAGGAAGACGGCCACGGCGCCGACGGCACCATGACCCGCGAACAACTGCTGACCGACGTGGCCCAGGCTGCCGACTTCGTCGAGCGCACCCAGTGCGACGCGCTGGCGATCGCGATCGGCACCTCGCACGGCGCTTATAAATTCACCCGCAAGCCTACCGGCGACATCCTGGCGATCGACCGCATCAAGGAAATCCACGCGCGCATCCCGAACACCCACCTGGTGATGCACGGTTCGTCGTCGGTGCCACAGGAACTGCTGGCCATCATCCGCGAATTCGGCGGCGACATGAAAGAAACCTATGGCGTGCCGGTTGAGGAAATCCAGGAAGGCATCCGTCACGGCGTCCGCAAGATCAACATCGACACCGACATCCGCCTGGCGATGACCGCGGCGATCCGCAAATACCTGTTCGAAAACCCATCGAAATTCGACCCGCGCGATTACCTGAAGCCGGCCCGTGCCGCCGCCGAGGAAATCGTCAAGGCCCGCCTGCTGGCGTTCGGCTGCGAAGGCCAGGCCGGCAAGATCAAGCCGCTGCCGCTGGACAAAATGGCAGAGCGTTACAAGGCCGGCGCGCTCGCCCAAATCGTGAAGTGACGTCTTCACCGCCCGAAAGGGCGGTGATTCCTACAGCTAGCGTCGCACGTCCGCGACGGAGAATGTTCATGGCGGCATTGCGGTCACGGTCATGCGTGGTGCCGCAATGCTGGCAGGTCCATTCCCTTATTCCAAGATCTTTCTTCCCTTTCGGGCCGCTGCGTGCATCGCACACAGAGCAGATCTGGGTTGAATACCCTTCGTCCACTTCCACGAACCACACCCCTGCGTCATCGCATTTATAGGCGAGCATGGTTCGCAACGCACTCCATCCAGCATCCAGTACGGACTTTGCCAGCCTGGTTTTAGCAAGGCTGGAGGCATTGACGTTGCCAACGAAGATCGCACCATAGCGGCGTACCAGCATGGTGCTCAGTTTATGTAGATGATCCTTACGCCGGTTGGCTATCGTGGCGTGGATCGTTTTGACCAAACGTTTCTTGCGAGCGCGCTGCGCCATGGCCAGCTTCGGTTCCGTTAGTCGTGGGATTCGCTTGGGAAGCAGAGTCAGGCATCATGTATTTCAAGCAATGCTGTTCTTTTATACAGTTTAGTAACGTTGACAAAAAAGACAAGGAGGCTGCGCTTCCGAGCGATGTATGCCACTGTAAGCGACAAGGCTTTCGCTCAAATCTGGTAAAATTCTGGCCGGGTTCACCACAAGCCCGCTTCATAAGCCTGATTCTTTCCAACCGGCGGACTTTAAAGGCCGCCGTTTTGCTTATCTACCAATCCCCTCCGCTATGAACAGCCTCTACCAATCCTCCATCAAGTCCCTGCCATTGCTGGGTCACGGCAAAGTCCGTGACAACTACGCCGTAGGCGACGACAAGATCCTGATCGTCACCACCGACCGCCTGTCCGCCTTCGACGTCGTCATGAACGAACCGATTCCCGGCAAAGGCATGGTGCTGAACCAGATGAGCGATTTCTGGTTCGGGAAACTGGGCCATATCGTGCCGAACCACCTGACCGGCGTGGCGCCGGAGTCGGTCGTGGCGGCCGACGAAGTGGAGCAGGTAAAGGGCCGCGCGGTGGTCGCCAAGCGCCTGAAGCCGATCATGGTGGAAGCCGTGGTGCGCGGCTACATCATCGGTTCGGGCTGGAAAGATTACCAGGCGACTGGCAGCATTTGCGGCATCAAATTGCCGGAAGGCCTGCAACAGGCTGAAAAACTGCCGGAGCCATTGTTCACCCCGGCCGCCAAGGCGGACCTGGGCGAGCATGATGAAAACATCAGCTTTGCTGAAATGGAAAGCCGCATCGGTGCCGAACTGGCCGCGAAAATGCGCGACGTCTCGATCGCCCTGTACAAGGCCGCGTCGGAATACGCCGCCACCAAGGGCATCATCATCGCCGACACCAAGTTTGAATTCGGCCTCGATGACAACGGCGTGATGCACCTGATGGATGAAGTGCTGACGGCCGACTCGTCGCGTTTCTGGCCGGCCGATTCGTACGCGCCAGGCATGTCGCCGCCATCGTTCGACAAGCAGTTCGTGCGCGATTACCTGGAAACCCTGACCGACTGGGGCAAGACGGCACCGGCGCCGGCGCTGCCGGCCGACGTGATCGACAAGACCCAGGCCAAGTATTTCGAAGCCATCGAACGCCTGACCGGCGAAAAGCTGAAGGTGTAAGCGATGAGCGAACAAAACAAACCGCTGGTCGGCGTCATCATGGGTTCGTCCTCGGACTGGGACGTGATGCAAAACGCCACCAACATCCTCAAGCAGTTCGGCGTGCCGTTTGAAGCACAAGTGATTTCGGCCCACCGCATGCCCGACGAAATGTATGCGTACGCGAAAAGCGCACGCGAGCGCGGCCTGCGCGCCATCATCGCCGGCGCCGGCGGCGCCGCCCACCTGCCGGGCATGGTGGCGGCCATGACCATCGTGCCGGTGCTGGGCGTGCCGGTGCCGTCGAAATACCTGCGCGGCGAAGATTCGCTGCTGTCGATCGTGCAAATGCCGAAAGGCGTGCCGGTATCGACCTTCGCCATCGGCGAAGCGGGCGCGGCCAACGCGGCACTGACGGCCGTGGCGATCATCGCCACCACCGACGATGCGCTGGCGGCCAAGCTGCTGGAATTCCGCGCCACGCAAACGGCGGCGGCGCAAGCGATGACGTTGCCGGTGAACGAATGAACGACGTGGCAAGCAATCCTCCAAGCTGGCTGGGCGTGATGGGCGGCGGCCAGCTGGGCCGCATGTTTGCGCAAGCCGCGCAAAGCATGGGCTACCAGGTGGCCGTGCTGGAACCCGCCGCCGATTGCCCGGCCGGGCAAGTGGCGCAGCGCCTGGTCAATGCCGGTTACAGCGATGCCAACGGCCTCGACGAACTGGCGAAACAGTGCGTGGCCGTGACCACCGAGTTTGAAAACGTGCCGGCCGATTCGCTGTCGCGCCTGGCGCAAACCGTGTTTGTCGCGCCGAACGCCCATGGCGTCTCGGTGGCGCAAGACCGGATTGCGGAAAAGCGTTTCTTTGTCGCTTGCGCGCCGAAGTCCGGCGTCTTGCCGGCGCCGCACAAGGTCATCGCGTCGCAGGAAGACATCGATGCGATCCCCGACGACCTGTTGCCCGGCATCCTGAAAACCGTGCGCATGGGTTACGACGGCAAGGGGCAAGTGCGCGTGAAGTCGCGCGACGACGTGCGCAATGCCTTCGAAGCCATGGGCAAGGTCACGTGCCTGCTGGAGAAAATGCTGCCGCTGGCGTATGAAGTGTCGGTATTGACGGCACGTGGCGCGGATGGCGCGTCGGTGGTGTATCCGATCGCGGAAAACGTGCACCGTGATGGCATCCTGTTTACCACCACCGTGCCGGGGCCGAATATTTCCGCCGCGTGCGCGCAGGCGGCGCAGGCGGCGGCCACCGCCATCGTGGCCGAACTCGGCTATGTCGGCGTGCTGTGCATCGAGTTCTTCGTGCTGGCCGACGGCACCCTGGTGGTCAATGAAATGGCGCCGCGTCCGCACAACAGCGGCCACTACACCATCGATGCCTGCGTCACCAGCCAGTTTGCACAGCAAGTGCGCGCCATGGCGCGCCTGCCGCTGGGCGACGTGCGCCAGCATTCGCCGGCCGTGATGCTCAACATCCTCGGTGACGTGTGGTTCGAAGACGGCAGCGACACCCCGCGCACGCCCGCCTGGGACCAGGTGCTGGGCTTGCCGGGCGCGTGTTTGCACCTGTATGGCAAGGATGATCCGCGCCGTGGCCGCAAGATGGGCCACATCACGTTTATTGGCGCCACGCTGGACGATGCGCAGCGCCAGTTGCACGCCGCGTGCGCCATCCTCGGTATTCCCGCGTGAGCGATTCAGTGAGCAACGCTGTGAGCAATATCGATCCCAAGGTCCTGGGCCAGGCTGCCGCGATTCTCGAATCCGGCGGCTTGGTGGCGTTTCCCACCGAAACCGTGTACGGGCTCGGTGCGGATGCGGAAAATCCCGCCGCCGTGGCGCGCATTTATGCCGCCAAGGGCCGTCCCAATGACCATCCGGTGATCGTGCACGTGGCGCCCGGCGCCGACCTCGCTTACTGGGTCACCGATATCCCGCCAGCGGCGCGCCAGCTGGTCGATGCCTTCTGGCCCGGCCCGCTGACCCTGATTTTAAAGCGCCATCCGCAAATCCCGGACGCGGTCTCCGGCGGCCAGGATACGGTGGGCTTGCGCTGCCCGTCGCACCCGGTGGCGATCGCCCTGTTGTCGGCATTTAAAGGCGGCAAGGGCGGCGTGGCGGCGCCGTCGGCCAACAAGTTCGGCAATGTCAGTCCGACCACCGCGCAGCATGTGCGCGATGAATTCGGCGCCGACGTGCTCGATGCGGCCGGCATGGCGGAAACCGCGGCCCACGCGGTGGCGGCCATGATCACCAAGCGCATGGAAAACCCCGACGCCCGCGTGTTGGATACCGCGCGCAGCCTGCGCCTGGCCGTGCTCGATGGCGGTTCCAGCCAGGTGGGGATTGAATCGACCATCCTCGACCTGTCCCGGCTGGACACGCACGGCCCCGTGCTGCTGCGTCCCGGCCATATCGGCGCGCAGGATATCTGCGACGTGATCGGCGTGATGCCGAACTTGCCGGACCAGGCCGCGCCGCGCGCATCGGGCACGCTGGAGTCGCATTACGCGCCGAAAGCGCCGGTCGCGCTGGTCGATTCCGCGCGCTTGTCCGATGTGCTGGCGCAATTGGCCGCCAGGGGGCACCAGGCCGCCGTCATCCATTACTGCGACAACGGGGCCCTGCCTGCCGGCGCGTTTGCCGCGCACCAGCATATGCCGTCCGATGCGCCCGGCTATGCCTACGGCCTGTACGCGGCATTGCGCGCAATGGACCAAAGCGCTGCGCCAGTGATTCTGGTGGAGGCGCCGCCGCACACCGATGCGTGGCTGGGCGTGAATGACCGCTTGCGCCGCGCCGCGTTTGGCGCGACCGGCATCGTCGAGCAGCTGTTGCAGTCGCTGTAACTACGACGCCGTCAATGCGACGCTGTGTGCGCGCACGCACACAGCGCGTCGTCGCAGGCATCTGCTATTCTGGTATTGTTGAGTGGTACTGATGAACAGTGCCACGCCGGGCCAAAACCGGCGCGCATAACAAGAATAGGGAGGCCAGCCATGGTCTTGCGCTTGTGTGCATTTGTCCTTGCCATTGCTGCAACTTCGGCAATGGCCACCACCGCTGGCGCCGCCGAGCGCCCGTCCGATCCCGCCGATTCGTCCCATGCTTCCGCAGCCGTCGGCAGCGCGCCTGCCTATGCCCCCGCCATGGCCGGCGGCAGCGCGCCAGCGGCCATCGGGACGGCGGCAGGGACGGTGGCAGTCCACCAGCTGGCGCGCCAGGCGCCGGCGCGGGGCACCTTGCTGTCCGGTCCCACGCTGGTGCCGATCGATGTCGTCACCGACACCATCGACAAGCTGGAACCACCGCTGTTGCGCACGCTGTTGAAGCGGCGTGACGGCCTGCTGAACATCACCGGGGAACCACGCTGCGCGATCGCCATCCACAGCCTGCGCTACCAGACCGTGGGCGGGCAGGGCGAGCCGACCGATGCCGGGGCGGTCATCATGGCGCCGTCCGGCAAGGATCCGGCCTGCACCGGCCCCCGCCCGGTCCTGCTGTATGCGCACGGCACCGTACTCGATAAATCCTTCAGCATGGCGCGCCTGAATGGCGAAGCGCGGCTGGTGGCCGCCATGTTCGTGGCGCAGGGCTATATCGTGGTGGCGCCGGATTACGCGGGGTATGGCGTGTCGTCGCTGCCTTACCACCCCTACCTGAACGCGGAACAGCAGGCCGCCGACATGGTCGACGCGCTGCGCGCGGCCCGCGCCGCTTATGGCGCATTGGGGTTGCAGCCGTCGCAGCGGCTGTTCCTGACCGGGTATTCGCAGGGCGGCTTCGTGGCGCTGGCCACCCAGCGCGCCATCGAGCGGCATCACGCGGAAGAATTCAAGGTGACGGCGGCGGCCGGCCTGTCCGGCCCTTACGCGCTGGCGCAGATGGCCGACGATATCTTCAGCGGGCGTCCCAGCACGGGCATCACGGCTTACCTGCCGCTGCTGACCACGTCCGGCCAGCGCGCCGGGGCGGCGCTGTATGCGGCGCCGGAAGATGTGTATGAAGCCCGTTATGCGGAGGGCATTGAAGCGCTGCTGCCGGCCAAGGTGAAACTCGATGACCTGGTCAGCAAGGGCCGGTTGCCCAAGGGCGCGCTGTTTGCCCGCGATTCGCAGCCGCAGGCGGCCGATGCGTCCGCGTTCTTTGCCGACCGCAACCTGGTGCGCACCAGTTACCGCAACGCTTACCTGCGGGACATGGCGGCGCATCCGTGCCGCGGCGACCTTGCCGAACCGCTGGCCTGCGCCCCGGAACTCGGCTTGCGCAAGTGGATGGTGAAAAACGACCTGCGCAGCTATGTGCCGCAGGCGCCGCTGCTGCTGTGCGGCGGTGCGCGCGATCCCGTGGTGCCGTTTGCCAATGCGGAAAGCGCCAGCGCGTATTACAACGCGCACGGCGCCGCCACCGTCCTGGTCGACCTGGAAACCATCCAGGCGCAGGACGCCTACCTGGCGCACAAGCAGGGCTTTGCCCGCGAATTGCACAACCTGGCGCAGGATGCTGCCAAAAAGGGTAACGATCCTAACAAGGCAGTGTCTGACCGTTACCACAGTCGGCTGGCCGCCAGCTTTTGCCTGATGGCGGCGCGCGACTTTTTCAATTCCGCAAGTCCCTAGTCTGCTATTCTGACCCGATTGTTGAATCGGGAGCAGTGCATGCGTCACACATTCACGCTGCTAGCCGCTGTGGCGCTGACCGCCTGCGGCGGCGGCAGCGGCGGCAGTAACGGTATCCCCAGCAGCGGCGGCACGGTGGTCTTGCCGCAGCCGCCAGCGCCGCAGCGCGGCACGCTGGTCGGCGGCCCGTCCGTGGTGCCCGTCATGGTCAACGGCGTTGCCGTCAACACCCTCGAACCGCAGCAATTCAAGCAACTGCTCGATGGCGCCCAATATGGCGCCAGCGGCATCACCAGCACGCCGGTGTGCGCGGTCTCGGTGCAGACCGTGCGTTACAACACCGTGGGTTCCGCGTTCGAGGCGACGGAAGCGTCGGCGGCGGTCTACCTGCCGTCCGGCACCGACCCGGCGTGCACGGGGGCGCGCCCGGTGCTGCTGTACGCGCACGGCACCTCGCCGCTGAAATCGTATGACATGGCCAACCTGGGCGGCACCGAAGCGCGCCTGGTGGCGGGCATCTTTGCGGCCCAGGGCTTTATCGTGGTGGCCCCCAACTATGCGGGTTATGCCGGGTCGTCGCTGCCTTACCACGCCTACCTCGACGCCGAGCAGCAGGCCGCCGACATGATCGACGGACTGCGCGCGGCCCGCAAGGCGTATCCACAAGTGCTGGGCGCCTCCAAACTGTTTGTGACCGGGTATTCGCAGGGCGGCCACGTGGCGCTCGCCACGCAGCGCGCCATGCAATTGCGCTATCCGACGGAGTTTTCCGTGGCGGGGGCGGCCGGCTTGTCCGGTCCCTATGCGCTGCTGAAGTTTGGCGAGGCGATCTTTGGCGGTGCGCCGACCATGGGCACCACCGCGTTCCTACCGATGCTGACCACCGCCGCGCAGCGCGCCGGCGAGGGCGCCTATGCGAACGCGACGGACATGTATGAAAGCCGCTATGCGACCGGGATCGAAACCCTGTTGCCGGGCACGCAATCCCTGGGCGAGCTGGCCGGTACCGGCCGGCTGCCGGAAAAGACGCTGTTTGCCGGTCATTCCGTACCGCAGGCCGTCGGCCACGACGCCTTCTTTGGCGACAACCACCTGGTGCGCACCGCGTACCGCGACAGCGTGACCGCCGATATGCGCAATAATCCGTGCAACGCCACGGCGGACACGCCGCTGGCGTGCGCGCCGGTGCAACCGCTGCGTAAATGGCTGTTGCGCAACGATTTGCGCAACTATGGGCCGTCGGCGCCGCTGCTGCTGTGCGGTGGCGACAGCGATCCGGTTGTTCCGTTTTACAACACCACGGCAGCCGGTGATTTTTACCGCGCGCAGAAGACCGGCACCCCGCTGCATGTGGTCAATGTCGACAGTACGCCGGGCCTGGGCGATGACTATGCCCAGGCCAAACTGGGGTTCCTGGCCGCCAAGAGCGCGGTCAAGATCAATGCCGCCGTCAGCGGCGGTTCCGGTGATGCCGCGGTCAGGGACGCGTACCACGCGGGGCTGGTTGCTCCGTTCTGCCTGCGCGCCGCACGGGACTTCTTCCGTGCCCGTTAACCGCCCGTTAGAATACGCCCTCGGTTAGTTGGGTAATTTACAAAATCGCCCTATACAAGGATGTGTCCGGCTGGCATATTACGCGGATTGCCTAATAGCACGTACGTTCGATTAGTGGAATACATTTCTAAGAATTTCTAAGGAGACACAATGCGACAAACGAAAATTGCGCTCGCAGTCATGGCCATGGCGGCTGTTCTGGCAGGTTGCAGCGGCAACAGCGGCAAACCCGATGCCGGCGATCAAACCATCAGGGTGAAATTTGCCTCGCAAGTCTCCTTCGGTGACAGCCTGTCCGACCTCGGCACCTACGCGGTCGGCGGCGTGAAAGCCATGGGCGGTGGCAAATACACCATCAATGGCGCTTCCGGCACCGGTCCTGAATTCTCCGGCAAGATCTGGCTCGAGCACATGGCCGCCCAGTTCGGCCTGCCCGCGCCTTGCGCGGCCATGACCGGTCTCGACGGTGATGCCAGCAAAAACTTCAGCGTCCCGGTGACGACGAAAGCCGGCTGCTATGGCTACGCCCAGGGCGGCGCGCGCATCACCAACCCGGTCGGTCCTGGCCACAAATTGACCGGCAGCCCGCTGGGCCTGTTGACGGTGCCGGTGGCACAGCAAGTGAAAAACCACCTGGCGGCGGTCGGTGGCAAGTTCAAGGGCGATGAAATCGTCTTCGTGATGGCGGGCGGCAATGATTTGCTGTTCAACCTGGGCGCCCTGTCGGCAGCGGCAACGGCTGCCGGCACCGCCGCCGGGACCACGGCCTTCGCCAACAGCCTGATCAGCCAACTGGCTGCCGGCACCACCAATCCGCAAGCGGCGGCACAGTCCATCGGCCTGGCAATGGCGGCGGAATCCGCGAAACCGACCAAGACCGATGCGTCGGTCGTGGCTGCCGCGGTGACTGCCGCCGTCATGGCCGGCAATACCGCCGTCGCAGCGCCAGCCGTGTATGGCCCGATGGTGGCCAAGGCGCAGGCGGAAGCGACCGCGGCCGGCACCAAGGCCGGTACCGACTACGCTGCCGCGCATGCTGCGGAGCAAGTAGTGGCCATGGCGACCGCCGGCAGGGAACTGGTTGCCATCGTGAAAAACCAGCTGCTGTCGAATGGCGCAAAATATGTGACCGTCAATAACCTGCCAGACGTGTCGACCACGCCGTCGGGCCTGGCACAGTCGGCGGCCAACCAGCAATTGATCCTGGCCATGGTGAAAGCGTTCAATGACGAGCTGACCAAAGGTCTGGCCGGCATCGACACCGTGTTGCTGATCGACGTGTTCACGTCGGCCCGTGACCAGTCGACCAATCCCGCGCCATATGGCCTGACCAACGTCAAAGACCATGCTTGCGACCTGAGCGCGGCGAAAAACCCGCTGGGCAGCTCGCTGGCCTGCAACCTGAACAACCTGAAGCCGGGTGACGTGGGCCGCTACTCGTTCGCCGACGATACCTTGCCGACGCCATACAACTATTGGCTGCTGGCGCGTTTCGTTTCGGAACAAATGGTCGTGAAGCGCTGGCTGTAAGCCGCGGCAACTCTCGGATACTGGAGACACAATGAAAAAACAAATCAATTGCGCAGTGAAATTGCTGGCGCTGGCTGCGGCGATGGGCGTGGCGTCCGGTGCTTCGGCGCAGTCGGCCGGCCAATGGGTGGTGGCGGTCGGCATGAACAAGATCGAGCCGGATGTGAAGAGCGAACCGGTGTCGGCGCCGGCATTGCCGAACAGTAAGGCGGACATTGGCGCGGACACGCAGCCAATCATGACCATCGCCCGCATGCTGACCGATAATATTTCGGCGGAAGTGGACCTGGGCGTGCCGTACAAGCACAAGCTTTACGGCGCCGGCGCACTGGAAGGCACAGGCAAGATGGGAACGTCGGAAGTGTTGCCGCCGACCGCATTCATCCGCTACCACCTGTTCCAGCCGAACAGCAAGATCCGTCCGTACGTTGGCCTGGGTATCACCTATGCGATCTTCCGCAATGAAACGGGGTCCGGCCAGTTGACGGCGGTGTTGGATCCGGGCGGCAAGCCGGTCACGTACTCCATGAAAAACAAGTGGGCCGCCGGCATCAAGATCGGCACCACCATTTCGTTCAAGGAAAACTGGTTTGTCGATGTGCACATGGCCAAGATCAAGCTGAAGACCACCGCGACGTATTCGACCGGCCAGACCCAGGTCGCCGCGCTGGATCCGACCGCCGTCGCGATTTCGGTCGGCCACAACTTCCACTGGAAGTGGTAATCCGGCCCGGCCCCGTGGTGTGACGGGGCGGGACCAAACAACGCCGCAGCGTCACTCCGCCGCGGCGTTTTTTATTGGCTGGCCGCCGAACGATAGTGCTTTTGGGGCCAGGCCCCGAAATAAAAAAACGCCGCAGGGGAGACCCGTGCGGCGTTCTTGTTTCAGGCTGGCCGGATTACTGGAAAGCCTGGATACCGGTGATGGCGCGGCCCAGGATCAGGGCGTGGATGTCGTGCGTGCCTTCGTAGGTATTGACCACTTCCAGGTTCACCATGTGGCGCACGATGCCGAATTCGTCGGAAATGCCGTTGCCGCCCAGCATGTCGCGGGCCACGCGGGCGATGTCCAGCGACTTGCCGCAGGAATTGCGCTTCATGATCGACGTGATTTCCACCGCCGCCGTGCCTTCATCCTTCATGCGGCCCAGGCGCAGGCAGCCTTGCAGCGCCAGCGTGATCTCGGTTTGCATGTCCGCCAGTTTCTTTTGCACCAGCTGGTTCGCCGCCAGTGGACGGCCGAACTGCTGGCGGTCCAGGGTGTACTGGCGCGCGGTGTGCCAGCAATCTTCCGCGGCGCCAATGGCGCCCCAGGCGATGCCGTAGCGGGCCGAGTTCAGGCAGGTGAACGGGCCTTTCAGGCCGCGCACGTCCGGGAAGGCGTTTTCTTCCGGGCAGAACACGCTGTCCATGACGATTTCGCCGGTGACCGAGGCGCGCAGGCCGAATTTGCCGTGGATCGCCGGTGCGCTCAAGCCTTTCATGCCCTTGTCCAGGATGAAGCCGCGGATCGCGCCTTCGTCATCCTTGGCCCAGACCACGAACACGTCGGCCACCGGGGAATTGGTGATCCACATTTTCGAGCCGGTCAGCTCGTAGCCGCCAGCGACCTTGCGGGCGCGGGTGATCATCGAGCCGGGATCGGAACCGTGGTTCGGTTCGGTCAGGCCGAAGCAGCCGATCCATTCGCCGGTTGCCAGTTTGGGCAGGTATTTCTGTTTTTGCGCTTCGCTGCCGAATTCATAGATCGGCACCATCACCAGCGACGACTGCACGCTCATCATCGAGCGGTAGTCGGAGTCCACGCGCTCGACTTCGCGCGCGATCAGGCCATAGCTGACGTAGTTCAGGCCGGGGCCGCCGTATTGTTCCGGGATGGTCGGGCCCAGCAGGCCCAGTTCGCCCATTTCGCGGAAGATGCTGGTGTCCATGCGCTCGTGGCGGAAGGCTTCCAGGATGCGGGGCGCCAGTTTGTCCTGGCAATACGCGGCGGCGGCGTCGCGCACCATGCGCTCGTCGTCGCTCAGCTGGCTATTCAGCAACAGGGGATCATCCCAGTGGAATTGCGCGCGGGCTTGGCTCATCGTAGTGGTCTCTCGTTATGGTGGATGATCCCGCCATTCTAGAACGGTGTTACCGGCGCGGCTTTTGAAATGGCGACACCAATTTCCGTTTTTGACACTACTTGAGCTTGCCGAACTGCCCGCCATGGAAGATAAGAGGAGACTGCGGCGCAAACGCGCAGTCTTCGACTTCGCCGACGAAGATCACGTGGTCGCCTTCCGGGTAGCGGCTGCGGTTGTGGCATTCGAACCACGCAATCGCGCCTTTCAGGATCGGCATGCCGGTGCGCGACAATTCATATTCCACCCCGTCCCACGGATCGTCGGAGCGGCGCGAAAACAGCTTGGCCAGGTGGGCCTGTTCCGCATTCAGGACATTGATGACGTAATGGGAATTGCCACTGAAAATCGGCAGGCTGTTGGCGGAGCCGCCCAGGCTCCACAGCACCAGTGGCGGATCGAGCGAGACGGAATTGAAGGAACTGGCCGTCAAGCCGCGAAAACTGCCGTCTTCGAGGCGGGTGGTGATGACGGTGACGCCGGTGGCGAATTGCGACAGCGCCTGCCGGAAATGCAGGGAATCGAATTCGCGGGACGCGGCGCGGGGAGAGCTTATATTCATAGGGAATGCCTGTATCTTTCCGCCATTATGCCAAAGAACGCAAGAGTGCAGTCTGGCCTCATTTGCGTTACAGTAGCCTTTATGAAAGTGATCTCTGCGCAGGGGGCTGTATGACAACGGAAACTGCCGTTCTCGGGGGCGGCTGCTTTTGGTGTATTGAAGCGGTCTACCTGGAAGTGCGGGGCGTCACCCAGGTGGAATCCGGCTATACCGGGGGCCAGCAATCGAACCCGTCGTATGAACAGGTGTGCACCGGCGGCACCGGCCACGCCGAAGTGGTGAAACTGACGTTCGACCCGGCCGTCGTCACGTACCGCGATATCCTGGAAATATTCTTCACGATCCACGATCCCACCACCCTGAACCGCCAGGGCAACGACGTCGGCACCCAGTACCGCTCCGTGATTTATTACCAGTCGTCGGAACAGGAGGCGACGGCGCGCCAGGTGATGGCGGAAATGGCGGCGGTGTGGGATGCGCCGATCGTGACGGAGCTGGCGGCGCCGCAGCCGTATTTCCGGGCCGAAGACTATCACCAGAATTACTTTGCGCAGCACCCGCTGCAGGGGTATTGCGCCTTCGTGGTGGAGCCGAAAGTCGTCAAATTCCGCAAGATGCACGGCAGCCGGCTGAAATAGACGCCCATAAAGACATCCATGAACGTCGTAATCGTCGACGATACCCATATCAACCTGGTCTTGATGTCGCGCCTGATCGGCAAGCTCGATGGCGTGCAGACCGTCACGTTCCAGGCGGCGCAGCCGGCGCTGGACTGGTGCAACAGCGAGCCGTGGGATTTGCTGATCATCGATTACATGATGCCGGACATGAACGGACTGGAATTGATCGCCCGCCTGCGGGGCGACCCGCGCGAACGCCCGCCGGTGCTGATGGTGACGGCCAGCATGGATGTCGAAGTACGGCACCGCGCACTGGAAAACGGCGCCAGCGATTTCCTCATCAAACCGATCGATAAAGTCGAATTCCTGGCCCGCACCCGCAACATGCTGCAATTGCGGCGCGCCACGGTCGGCTTGCAACACCGCGCCAGCTGGCTGGCCGACGAAGTGGCCAAGGCCACGCGGGAATTGCGTGCGCGCGAACAGGAAACCATCATGCTGCTGGCGCGCGCCTCGGAATACCGCGACCCGGAAACCGGCGCCCATATCTTGCGCATGGCGCAGTATTCGCGCCTGATCGCCAGTGAACTGGGGCTGCCGGTACAGGAGCAGGACGATATTTTCAATGCGGCGCCGATGCATGACGTGGGCAAGGTCGGCACCCCCGACCACATCCTGCTGAAGCCGGGACGATTGAGCGACGATGAAATGGGCATCATGCGCCAGCATGCGCAAATCGGCTACGACATCCTGAAAAGCAGCCAGGCGCGCATGCTGCAGCTGGCCGCCACCATCGCCCTGACGCACCATGAGCGTTATGACGGCGCCGGCTATCCCAACGGGCTGCGGGGCGATGGCATTGCGCTGGCCGGCCGCATCGTCGCGGTGGCCGACGTGTTCGACGCGCTGACCAGCCGCCGCCCTTACAAGCAGGCATGGAGCATGGACGCGGCGCGCCAGCACCTGCTCGACAACAGTGGCAGCCACTTCGACCCGCAATGCGTGGCGGCGCTGCTGGCGCGCTGGGACGATGTGCAGGCCGTCCGCGCCCGCCATGAGGATCCCGGGCAGGCCGCCGGCGGCGACTGACGTGCAGTACTTCCGCCTGCTGAAACTGATACGGCGCGCACTGAGCGCCGTCAACGAGGAAGAAATGGCGCACCGCCTGGCGTCGTTGCGGGCGATGGGTGAAACGGCGCTGGCCAATGGCCTGGTGGCGCTGTTGCGGGAAGGCGAGCGGGCCGATCCCGGCCTGGAGCCGCGGCTGCGCGAAGTGGAGGCGGAGCTGGCGCTGGTGCGCGCGGAAAACCTGCTGTTGCACCAGGAAGCGGCGCGCCACGGGCTGGGCACGCGCAGTGGCCGCGAAGAAGCGCGCCGCCTGGCGTCCCTGCTGCAGGATTTGCAATTGCACCGCGAAGACGATGTGCTGCACAACCAGGAATTGACGGAACAGATCCTCGACCAGTTGCCGATCCCGATCTTCCTCAAGGACCGCGCCGGCCACTACCTGCGCTTCAACAAGCGCTTCGAGGAAATCACCCAGCGCACGCGCGAGGAAATCCTCGGCCGCACGATTGAACATATCGCCTCGCCGCGCTGGGCCGAAGCCACGCGGCGCGAGGATGCGCTGGCCTGGCAGGGCCAGATCGTGCACAGCGAACGGCGCCTGATGGGCTTTGATCCGCCGCGCGACGTGATGGTGTCGCGCAGCGTCATCAGCAGCGGCGGCAATGAATACATGCTGGGCTATTTCATCGATATCAGCGAACAGCGCGCCGCGCGCGACGCCATGCAGCGGGCGGTGGAATCGGCCGAGGCGGCGAGCCGCGCGAAGAGCGAGTTCCTGGCCAACATGAGCCATGAAATCCGCACGCCGATGAATGGCATCATCGGCATGACGGAACTGGTGATGGAGTCCAGCCTGACGCCGGAACAGCGCGCCGACCTGGCGCTGGTGAAAGCGTCGGCCGAGGCGCTGATGAATATCGTCGACGGCATCCTGGATTTTTCCAAGGTGGAGGCGGGCAAGCTCGATATCGAGGACGTGCCGTTCGACTTGCGGCAAATGGTGGAAGACGCGGTGCGCGTGATGGCGTTGCGGGCGCGCCAGAAAGGGCTGGCGTTGCGCTGCACGCTGCCCGAGTCGCTGCCGCGCAATGTGCGCGGCGACCCGGGGCGGCTGCGCCAGGTGTTGATCAACCTGATCGGCAACGCCATCAAATTCACCGCCAGCGGCCATGTGGAGGTGGCGCTGGCGCTCGAACACGATGACGCTGAACAGTGCGGCATTGGCTTTACGGTGAGCGATACCGGCATCGGCATTCCGCCGGCCAAGCAGCAATTGATCTTTGAACCGTTTGCCCAGGTGGACGGCTCCACCACGCGCCAGTTCGGCGGAACCGGGCTGGGATTGACGATCTGCCGCCGCCTGGTGATCCTGATGCAGGGGGAAATCAGCGTCAGCAGCGAGCCCGGCCGGGGCAGCCGGTTTTCCTTTACGGTGCCGCTGCGCCATACCGGCCTGGCCGCCGTGGCGCCGCTGCGCGCGGTCAGCGCGCAGGCGGCCGACCGCGCCGCCGGCGCTGGTGCCGCCGAGGCGGCCGCCGGTCCGGCGCCGGTGGCGGACGAGGCCATGCCGGCGGCGCCGGGCAGCCTGCGCGTGCTGCTGGCCGAAGACAATCCGGTCAACCAGCGCCTCGCGCTGCGCCTGCTGGAAAAGCTGGGCCACCGGCCGACGCTGGCCGACAGCGGCGTGGCCGCGCTGGAAGAGGCGACCCGCACCGACTACGACGTGGTGCTGATGGATGTACAAATGCCGGTGCTCGACGGCCTGGCGGCCACGCGCCATATCCGCCAGTGGGAGCTGGGCGGCAAGCGCCACGTGCCGATCATCGCCATGACGGCGCGCGCCATGGCGGGCGACCGCGAGCGCTGCCTGGAAGCGGGCATGGACGATTACCTGGCCAAGCCGATCGACCTGGCGCGCCTGCGCCAGGCGCTGGCGCCGTACGTGGCGCGGGCCGCCGCCCCGGTGCTGGACTGGGACGCCGCGCTGCTGCGGCTGGACGGCGACGTCGATTTGCTGCATGAACTGGCCGCGCTGTTCCTGCAGGACGGCCCGCTACTGTGGCGCGAAGTGCTCGAGGCGCGCGCCGCGGGCGACCACCAGCGCTCGGCCCGCGCGGTGCACAGTTTAAAAGGCGTGCTGGTGAACTTTGGCGCGCAGCGGGCGATGGCCGCGGCGGAGCGGCTGCTGGCGGGCAGCGCCGATGCCGATGCGCTGGCGGACGCGCTGGCCGAGGTCTACCGCGAACTGGCGGCCAGGGGCGCGCGGCGCAACTGAACGCCACTGAGCGCGGCGCAGGGGCGGGCGGCGGAAGTCAAGGCTGGATCCGCTGCTTGGTCCAGCTGCCATCCGCTTGCCGCGTGAAGACGATGCGGTCATGGAAGCGTGACGCGCGGCCTTGCCAGAATTCCACGCGTTCCGGGATCAGCCGGTAGCCGCCCCAGTGTGGCGGACGCTGCGGATGATCGCCGCTGGCCGCTTCCACGGCCGCGAAATTGTTTTCCATCTGCTCGCGGCTGGCAATCGGTTCGCTTTGCTGCGAAGCCACGGCCGCCAGCTGGCTTTTGACGGGACGGCTGTAAAAGTACTTGTCGCTGTCCTCGCTGCTGGTCTTTTCCACGCGCCCCTCGATGCGCACCTGGCGCTCCAGTTCGCGCCAGAAAAACAGCAGCGCCGCGTTGGGGTTTTCCGCCAGTTGCCGGCCTTTCTGGCTGTCGTAGTTGGTGTACCACGTGAAGCCGCTGTGGTCGTATTGCTTGATCAGCACGATGCGCGAACTGGGTTTGCCGTCCCGGCCCACGGTGGCCACGCTCATCGTGTTGGCTTCAAAGACTTGCGCCTTCATCGCTTCGTCGAACCACTTGGCGAACTGGTCCACCGGGTGCTCCAGCACATCGCTTTCATCGAGGCGGGCACGGCCATAGTCGAGGCGTAAATCCGCGATATCGACGCCGCCGGCGGTGCCCGCCGGTGGCAAGGCTGGTTGCGCCGCCGGTGGAATGCCGCGCCGCTGCTGCATGGCGTCGCCCAGTTCGCGCATTTGTTCGTCACTGAACAGGCGCTTTGCCATCGGCGCAATGTTTTGTTCTTCGACTTCCATGTGCGCCGTGTAGGCATCGGCAAATTGCCGCACCGATGCCTCGGAGAGCGCGCGGTCCGTTCCCGTGGCAATGTTGTCAAGCTGCGCTTTGATGGCCTGCCAGTCGGCATCCATTTGCTGGTGCTGGGCCAGGATGCGCGGCACCAGGTCATTTAACAGCGCGGCATCGGCGCCTTGCGCCGTGGCTTGCAGCATTGGCAGCAAGTTGTGTTCTTCGTCTTCGTGGTGCAGGTGGGCGGCATGGTTGAAATACTTCAGCACGGCCTGGGCTGCCTGTTGGGCCTGGGTGTCGGCGCCGTGTTCCGGCAGGTGCGCCTGCAGTTTTTGCAGGGTGGCCAGTTGCTTGCGGATGCGGTCGTGGCAATGCTTGAGGACGGCAATCGGCTGGCTGAAATCGGGGGCGGTATCGAACAGGGATGTGCTCATGATATGAAGGGCTGGATGGGCAATGTGGAGATTCTAAGAGATAGTCTGTGCGGGTGTCCGTTAAAATGACGGGATGAATGCCCTATCTAGCCCAGAAAACCAGTCCGGTGGCCAGCCGGATCTCGAAGAAATTGATTTTGACCGCCGTTTTGGCGGAATCGGCCGCCTGTATGGCCAGGCGGCGCTGCAGCGCTTCCGTGACGCCCATGTGTGCGTGGTCGGCGTGGGGGGCGTCGGTTCGTGGATCGTGGAAGCGCTGGCGCGCAGCGCCATCGGCCGCCTGACCCTGATCGACCTCGACAATGTGGCCGAGTCCAATATCAACCGCCAGATCCAGGCGCTGACCGGCACCATCGGCCAGGCCAAGATCCATGCGCTGGCCGAGCGCATTACGCAAATCAACCCGTATTGCCAGGTCACGCAAGTCGAGGATTTCGTCACGCCGGATAACCTCGACGCCATGATCGGCGCGCACCACTACGACTACGTGGTCGATGCGATCGACAGCGCCAAGGCCAAGACGGCGCTGATCGCCTATTGCCGCCAGAAAGCGATTCCGCTGGTGATTATCGGCAGCGCGGGCGGGCAGACCGATCCGACCAAGATCGCCGTGCGCGATCTGGCCAGGACGGAACAGGAACCGCTGTTGAAGAAGGTGCGGCGGCGCTTGCGCAGCGATTACGGCTTCCCGCGTGGTGAAAAAAACAAGTTCAATGTGGATGCCGTGTTTTCCATGGAACCGCTGCAATACCCCGAGACGGGCGAAGTATGTTCGGTCGATGGCGATGACCGTAGCGCGGCTGGCGTGACGGGCCTCAATTGCGCGGGCTTTGGTTCGTCGATGGTGGTGACGGCCACGTTCGGCATGGTGGCGGCGGGACATGTGCTGCGCAAGCTGGCGGCGCAGGTCGCGCCGGAGCCGCAGGACAATCCATTGGCTGAAACCGAGTAGGGCGGTTTTCACGTAGTGAAAGCCGCCCTGCGTGCGGTAACGCGGCGCGGTGGCTCGCCGGGGCTGCATGCATGGCGGCTTTCGCGCTGCGAAAACCGCCCTACGGATTCAGCGCCAGCGGGATATATTCGCCGCTTACCATGTCGGATTCCACCAGCGCCACCTGCGCCCCACTCCACAACACGGGTTCAAAGGCGGTGGCGGGCGGCGCCTGTTTTGCCTCGCGCGCCAGCGTGACGTGCGGCTTGAAGGCGCCATGGGTGGCCGGATCGAACCCGGCCGCGGCCAATTCCGCCATCAATTGCGCCTGCATGTCCAATAGCGCGGCCGGCGGCTGCGCCATGCCCGCCCAGGCGATATGGGGCCGGGCGAAATAGCCGAGGCAGTCGATCCGCAATGGCATGGCGGGCACGGCCAGGCGCGCCAGGATGGCCAGCAGCACCGGCAACCGGGTGGCATCCTGCTGGCCCAGGAAGGCCAGGGTCAGGTGCAGCTTGGCGGGTGGAATGTGGCGTCCCCGCACCAGCGGCAACAGCCGGGCCAGGGCGGCGCGGGTGGCGGGATCGGGCCACAGCGCGAAAAAAAGCTTGCGTTTGGCTGTGGCGGGGGAGTCATTTGATATCATGCGCGCACCTTAATTTGAAGGAAACATTACATCATGACCCGTAGTTTGTTTGCATTCGTTTTCGCTGCCGCGGCCACGGCGCAGGCTTTTGCCCAGGCGCCGGAGGCTCCCCAGGACAAACCGGTGGCCCAGGCGGAAGCCGCGCCATCGGTTGCATCGGCGCCGGTGGTGGCCGGTTCCGCCCAGCCGGGACCGGTGGCGGACCAGTTGATCATCACCGACCATAAAGTCGGTACCGGCAAGGAAGCACTGGCCGGCAATACCGTGCGCGTGAATTACACCGGTTGGCTGTACCGTCCGCTGGCCAAGAACCAGCGCGGCAAGAAGTTTGACTCGTCGGTTGGCCGCGAACCGCTGGAATTCACCGTGGGCCGTGGCCAGGTCATCAAAGGCTGGGACCAGGGCGTGCAGGGCATGAAGATCGGCGGCAAGCGCACCCTGATCATCCCGGCCGAACTGGCGTATGGTTCGCGTGCCATGGGCAACGACATTCCTCCCAATTCCGCCCTGATCTTCGACGTGGAACTGGTCGGCGTGAAATAAAGCGCGTAAATTAGGGACTCCCGCCACCCGTTCGGAGTCCCTATGAAAATAGCCAATGACGTCACGGAACTGATCGGCAATACGCCCCTCGTCCGTATCAACCGGCTGGCCGCCGGCGCCCCGGCGCAAATCCTGGCCAAACTCGAATTCTACAGTCCCGCCCACAGCGTCAAGGACCGCATCGGCCTGTCCATGATCGAAGCGGCGGAGGCGGGCGGACTGATCCGCCCCGATTCCATCATCATCGAACCCACCAGCGGCAATACCGGCATTGCGCTGGCCATGGTCTGCGCCGCGCGCGGCTACCGCTGCACCCTGGTGATGCCCGATACCATGAGCCGCGAACGGCGCATGCTGTTGCGCGCCTATGGCGCCCAGCTGATCTTGACACCGGGCAGCGAAGGCATGCTGGGGGCGATCCGCAAGGCGGAAGAATTGGCGGAAGCGGACCCGCGCTACCTGATACTGCAACAGTTTAATAACCCGGCCAACCCGGAGGTGCACCGCCGCACCACGGCGGAAGAAATCTGGCGCGATACCGAAGGCCGCGCCGACATCCTGGTGGCCGGCGTCGGCACCGGCGGCACCATTACCGGCGTGGGTGAGGTGTTGAAGGCGCGCAAGCCGGGATTCCAGTGCATCGCGGTGGAACCGGAAGCCTCGCCGATGCTGTCGAAAGGCACCAAGGGACCGCACCCGATCCAGGGCATCGGCGCCGGCTTCGTGCCTGCCGTCCTGAATACCCACGTGTACGACGAAGTGATCTGCGTGAAAAACGATGACGCGTTCGACACCGCGCGCCGGGCCGCCGCGGAGGAAGGCTTGATGGTGGGGATTTCGTCCGGCGCGGCCTTGTGGGCTGCCATGCAGGTGGCGCAGCGCCCGGAAAACACGGGGAAAGTGATCGTGACGATCATCCCGTCGTTTGGCGAGCGCTATTTGAGCACGGCGCTGTATGCCGGGCTTGCCGACCAGCCGTAGGCTTAATGCTGTTGCAGGCAGCAGGCGTGCTCCGTGGTGCCTTGTTCCACCTGCAGCGTGCAGTGGTGGATCGAGAATTCCGCTTTCAGGCGCGCCGCAATGTCATCGATCGCTTGGTCGCCCGGATAACCGCCGGGCATCACCAGGTGGGCGGTGAGCGCGGTTTCCGTCGTGCTCATGGCCCAGATGTGCACATCGTGCACGTCGCTCACGCCGTCCCGGTCGCGCAGGAATCGGTCGATGGCGTCCGCATCGACCGATGCCGGCACGGCCGCCATCACCATCTGTAGCGACGCCTTCAGCAACGACCAGGTGCTCACCATGATGATGGCGACGATCGCCAGGCTGACGGCCGGGTCGAGCCAGGTCCATCCGGTCCCCATCACGGCCAGGCCGGACAGCAGTACCCCCAGTGAAATCGCGGCATCGGCCGCCAGGTGCAGGTAGGCGCCCCTGATATTGATGTCGTCCTTGCCGCCGGACATGAACAGCATGGCGGAAAAGCCGTTGACCGCAATGCCGATGGCCGCCACCACCGACACGGTGGCGCCCGCGACCGGTGTCGGGTGCATCAATTGCAGCACGGCTTCCCAGGTGATGGCGCCGCACGCCGCCATCAGCAGCATGGCGTTGAACAGCGCCGCCAGCATGGAACTGCTGCGCAAGCCATAGGTATAGCGCGCGCTGGGCGCCCGTTTGGCGAGAATCGCGGCGCCCCACGCCAGTGCCAGGCCCAGCACGTCGGACAGGTTGTGGCCGGCATCGGCCATCAGCGCGGTGGAGTTGGCCAGGAAACCGCAAGTGAATTCGATCGCGACAAAGATGGCATTGAGCGCAATGGCGATGGCGAAGGCGCGGCCCTGGCTGTTCGGATCGCCGTGATGATGGTGGTGATGGCCATGCCCGTGATGGTGGCCGTGGTCATGGCCATGGGCATGCTTGCCGTGGCTGCAGCCCTGGTGATCGTGGTCGTGGTCGTGGCCATGGTCATGGCCGTGTGCGTGGTGATGGTCGTGGCCCATGGTGTCAGTCCGGTTCGTCTATGTGTTCGAGCATATCGTGGAGGACGCCGCTGATGTGGGCATCGGCGGCGGCGTAAAAGACTTGCTTGCCCTGGCGTTCCGATTTGACGATGCGCGCCGCGCGCAGCAGGCGCAAATGGTGCGACACCAGCGAGCCGGACAGCTGCAGCGATGCGGCAATGTCGCCCACCGCGATGGGTTCTTTCAGGCACGCCAGCACGATGCGCAAGCGGGTCGGATCGCCCAGCAAATGAAATAAATCCGCCAGTTGTGCAATGGAGGCGTCGGAAACAGGGGAGGCCGTCATAATTTAAACATATGAATATATATTCATATGTTAGCACACCGTGGGGGCACGCCTTGGTTTTAGTGGCAGCGGGCGCTGCCGCTGTCCTGCTGGGGCGGCTCGGGGAATTCCGCGACGTAGCCGACCGGATCGGCCGGCAGGAATTGCCAGCGGTAGCCATCGGCCAGCAATTCCAGCTTCAGGACGCCATGGTTGCTGTTGAGCCGGACGGCGCTGCCGGGTTCCGGCCACAGGAACGGGGTCAGGTAGGCGCCGCCGGTGCCGACCACGAACTGGCGCACGCCGCGCGGCAAGTCGATGCGGCCCTCCGCGTCCATGGGCTCAAAGCGCTCGTAATCGTGGTCGTGGCCGGACAGCACCAGTTCCGCGCCCGCCGCGTGCAATGCGCGCCAGGTGTCGCGCATGTGGTGGTCGGCCGCATGGCCGCCGGAACTGTACAGCGGCACATGCCAGTATGCCAGCGTGCAGCGGGCCGGATGGCGCGCCAGTTCGTCCTGCAGCCACCGCAGCTGGGCCGCGTGGTCGGGGCCTTTCAAATGGCTGTTGAGCGCATACAGGCGCCAGTTGCCCAGTTCGAAACTGTAATAGCCGCGCCGTGGCGGCCCGGCCTGGGCGCCGAAGTATTGGTAGTAGGCGTCGGCGCTGCCGCCCGCATAGTCATGATTGCCCGGCGCCGGCCGCGTGCGCGCGCGGAAGGCGCCCCAGGTGGCGTCATAACAGCCATGCAGCGTGGCCGGCGTTGCGACCGGATACACGTGGTCGCCCAGGGTCAACACGGTGGCGTCGGCCGGTCCGGCGGCAATCAGCGCGGCGGTACGCGCGGCGCCGGACCAGGCTGGGCGGCTGGCGCGGCAATCGGCGATATCGCCCGCGGCAAACACGGTGGCGCGCACCGGCTCGGCGTCCTGGCCGGCGGCGTGCACCGGCCAGGCGGCACAGGCCAGCATCGCAAGCCAGCCACTCCCCGTCCACAGGCGGCGCGCACCATACCGCAACCTCGTCGCCACGGTCACCGGCAAGCTCACGCCAGCCTGCGCAAGACACCCTGCAACGCGTGCACGACGGCCTGCTCGCGCACGGCCTGGCGGTCGCCGTCGAACCGCATGCACGCGGTATCGACCACGCCGGCCACTGACCAGCCAAACCACACGGTGCCCACCGGCTTGCCCGGCACCGCGCCGCCCGGTCCCGCAATTCCCGTGGTCGACAGCGCCACCTGCGCCGCGCTGTTGGCCTGCGCCCCGGCCGCCATGGCGGCCGCCACTTCCGCGCTGACGGCGCCATGTTGCGCAATCAGTTCAGCCGGCACGTCCAGCATGGCGCTTTTCGCGGCGTTGGAATACGTGACGAAACCACGGTCGAACCATGCCGATGAGCCGGCGATCTCCGTCACGGCTTGCGCCACGCCGCCGCCGGTGCACGATTCCGCCGTGGCCAGCATCCAGCCTTTGCGCCGCAGCGCCGCGCCGACCTCGCTTGCCAGCGCTTCGATTGCCTTGTTCACTTCATTCTCCGCATTGTTGGGCCGCGCCCATTCTAGCCCACCGGATCATCCGGTGCGGCCGCCCGTTTCAACATGCGGATCGCTGTCCGGTTGTTGTTGGGCATGCCGGCAGGCGGCACGCAGGCATTACTGATCAGTGCACACAATGGTAATGGAGCGATACAATAGACGATGCGGCATTTTCGCTGCCGGGCACTTCCGATTGCCGTTTCCTGGGCCAAGCATCCATGGCATATCTGCCTCCGCGTTACCTGTTCCATTGTTGGCGCCTTTTGCTGGCGCTGGCTTGCTTGTCCGCATTTCTGCCCGCATTCGCCTATGCCGAACAGCCGACTCCGGTCGAACGCCAGATCAAGGCGGCCTACCTATATAAATTCGCCGGTTTTGTCGAGTGGCCGGAAGGCAGCTTTGTGCGGCCGGACAGCCCCGTGGTGATCGGCGTGATGGGCGCGGATGCGCTGGCCGAGCAACTCGAACGCACGGTGGCGGGCCATACCGCCAACGGCCGTCCGCTGCAGGTGCGCAAGTTAAAGAAAGGGGAAACGATTGGCAGTGTGCATATCCTGTTTCTCGGTGTCATGGACAAATCCGCGCTGGCCGAGGTCATGAACGCCAGCCGCAACCAGCCGCTGCTGACGGTCTCCGACAGCGAGGAAGCGTATGCGCACGGCAGCATCATCAATTTTGTGGTGGCCAACGACCGGCTGCGCTTTGAGGTCGCGTTGAAGCCCGCCGCGACGGCGCGCCTGCGTATCAGCGCACGCATGCTGTCGGCGGCATACCGCGTCAATACGGGGGCCTCATGATTGCATTGCGCTCATTGCGGCAGAAATTGCTGGGCGTGGTGATGCTGTCCACGCTGGTGGCGCTGCTGGTCTCGCTGGCCACCATCGTCATTTACGACTTGCGCGCCTACCACCAGAGCGTGACGTCCGACATGGCGACGCAGGCCGAACTGGTCGGCCATATGTCCACCGCCGCGCTGGCGTTCGATGACCAGCGCCTGGCCAAGGAAACCCTGGCGCTGCTGCGGCTGCGGCCGAAAGTCAATGCCGGTGCGATTTTCAATGCCAAGGGCAAGCTGTTTGCCAGCTATGTGGCGCCCGGCCAGGATGACCATTTCCCCACTGGCGTGGAGGAGGAGGGGGTGCGTTATGAAGCGGGCAAACTGACCTTGTTCCGGCGCATCGTCGACAATGGCGAAACCCTGGGCACGGTGTACCTGCGGGCCGAATATGAAATGGTGGGCCGCATCGGCGATTACCTCACCATCGCCTTGCTGGTGATCTTGCCGGCCATGCTGGTCGCCTACCTGATCATGAGCCGCACGGACTTCATCATCACCCGTCCGATCCTCGATATCCGCGACGTCGCACGCGACGTGATTGCCACCGGCGATTATTCGCGCCGCGCCGCCCGCACCAGCGAAGATGAAGTGGCGCAACTGGTGGAATCGTTCAACACCATGCTCAGTGAGATCGAGACCCGCGCCAGGGAGCTGGGGGCGCGCAAGCAGGAACTGGAAGCGTCCAACCTGGAACTGGCGCGTGAAGCGGAACAGCGCGCCGAAGCGCAGCATGAAGTCATGCGCCTGAACGAAGCGCTGGAAGAGCGCGTGCATGAACGTACCCTGCAGCTGGAAGCCATCAATGGCGAACTGGCGATGGCCATGGAAGAAGCCAAAAGCGCCAACCAGGCCAAGTCCGCGTTCCTGTCATCGATGAGCCATGAATTGCGCACCCCGCTGAACGCCATCCTCGGTTTCGCGCAAATCCTCACGTCGGACAAGCTGCCCTCGACCCTGGCGCAGAAAAAAGAATTCGCCAACCACATCTTGAAGTCGGGCCGGCACCTGCTGACCCTGATTAATGAAATCCTCGACCTGGCCAAGATTGAATCGGGCGCGGTGGCGTTGTCGATGGAGCCGGTCGACCTGGGGGAAATCCTGCAGGAATGCCAGACCATGACGGCGCCGCTGGCGGGCAACCGCGGCATCCGCCTGCTGTTCCCGCCGGTGTGCAATATCAACGTGGCGGCCGACCGCACACGCCTCAAGCAGATCCTGCTCAACCTGCTGTCCAACGCCATCAAGTACAACCGCGAAGGCGGCGCCGTGGTGGTGGACTGCTCGATGCAGGCGCCCGATATGGCGCGTTTGTCTGTCCAGGACACCGGCATGGGGCTGAAGCCGGAGCAGATCGCCCAGCTGTTCCAGCCGTTCAACCGCCTGGGCCAGGAAACCGGGGCGGAAGAGGGCACCGGCATCGGCCTGGTGGTGACCAAGCGGCTGGTGGAACTGATGGGCGGTGTGATCGGCGTGTCCAGCAGCCAGGGCGTGGGCAGCATGTTCTGGATCGAGCTGCGGGCGGCCGAACCGCTGCGCCTGTTGCCGGAAGTGGGACAGGCGATTGCCGATGCGATGCCGACCGACGGACCGCCGCAGGCGCGTCCCACCACCTTGCTGTATGTCGAGGACAATCCGGCCAACCTCAAGCTGGTCCAGGAAATCATCAGCTTCCGGTCCGACTTGCAGCTGGTCGCGGCGCCGGATGGCCATCTCGGTATCGAGCTGGCGCGCGCGCACCAGCCGGACATCATCCTCATGGATATCAATTTGCCGGGCGTAAACGGGATTGATGCGCTGAAATTGCTGAAGGCCGATCCCCGCACCAGCCACATTCCCGTCATCGCGCTGACCGCCAATGCCATGCCGCGCGACGTGGAAAAAGGAATTGCGGCAGGATTCTTCCGTTACCTCATCAAACCCATCAACATCGATGAATTCACGGACGCCATCAACAGTACGGTGGCGTATCTCGCACAAAGAAAGGCCAGTAAGGTCGGAACATGATTACGCAAGCGGACATCGTGAACGCCAAGGTATTGATAGTTGATGACCAGGCGGTCAATGTCCAGTTGCTGGAATACCTGCTGGCCTCCTCCGGCTATACCGCCGTCAGCTCCACCACCGACCCGCGCGTGGTCGCGCCGTGGCACGAACAAAACCGCTATGACCTGATCATCCTCGACCTGCAAATGCCGGGCATGGATGGCTTTGCCGTCATGGAGGCACTGAAGCCGCTGGAAACCGATGCCTACCTGCCGGTGCTGGTGGTGACGGCGCAGCCGGACCACAAGCTGGCCGCGCTGGAGGCCGGCGCCCGAGACTTCGTCAGCAAGCCGTTCGACCCCATCGAAGTGCTGACGCGCATCCGCAGCATGCTGGAAGTGCGGCTGATGCACCGCGAAGCGAAGCACTATAACGCGCTGCTGGAACAGACGGTGCGTGAACGCACGGCCGACTTGCAGCGCTTCCGTAGCGCGATGGACGCCAGCGCCGATGCCATCTTCCTGATCGATTCCGGCACCCTGGCGCTGGTCGATATCAACGACGGCGCCTGCCGCATGCTGGGCTTCCGGCGTGCCCAGTTGCTCGATCACCTGCCTGACCACGCGCCGGATCACACCCCGGAGCAGGGGGGCATGGCGTCCCCTGCCGCGGTCCCGATCCTGACCCGCATCGGCCTGGGCTCGCGCGACGAACTGGCGCTGCGTAGCCGCGCAGCGCGCGATGCGGCCAGCGATGGCGCGCGCGCGCCGGCATTGGTTGAACAGGAGCTGACGCGCCAGGATTTGACGGTGGTGCCGGTGGAACTGTACTGGCAGGTGCACACGGAAAGCGGCGGCAACAGCACGCTGATTTGCGTGGCGCGCGACATTTCCGAACGCCGCCTGGCGGAAGAACGGTTGCGCCACATGGCGCATTACGACAGCCTGACCGGCTTGCCAAACCGTACGCTGTTCTTCCAGACGCTGCTGGAAGCGATCGAGCTGGCGCACGACAAGCAGTGGCGCATCGTCGTGCTGTTCATTGCGCTGGACCGCTTCAAAGGTATCAACGATACGCTGGGCGCGGGCGCCGGCGATGAATTGCTGCGCCAGTTCAGCAGCCGGCTGGTGCAGTGCGTGCGCATCCGCGACACGGTGGGGCGGCTGGGCGGCGATGAGTTCGGGCTGATCCTGACCATGACGCGCGACCAGCAAGATGCCGTGGCGGTCGCCAATGAAGTGCGCGAAGCGCTGCGCGCGCCGTTCGACCTGCATGGCCACCAGGCCGCGCTGACCGCGTCGATCGGCATCGCCATCTATCCGGACGATGCGACGGAGCCGGAAACCCTGGTCAAATATGCGGATACCGCGATGGAGCGCGCCAAGCAGGCGGGCCGCGACGGCTATCGCTTCTTCACGGCCGGCATGAACGTGCAGGTGCTGGCGCGGCTGGACCTGGAAATGGCGCTGCGCCGCGCACTCGATGACAATGAATTCGTGCTGCATTACCAGCCCAAGATCAACCTCACCACGGGCCGCATCAGCGGCGTGGAAGCGCTGATCCGCTGGCAGCGGCCCGGTGTCGGATTGGTGTATCCGTCCGAATTCGTGGCCATCCTGGAAGACACCGGCCTGATCATCCGCGCCGGCGCCTGGCTCATCGATGCCGCGTGCCGCCAGATCGCCGCATGGAACCGCTCGAAGGTGGGGCCGGTGCTGGTGGCGGTCAATGTGTCGAGCCGCCAGTTCATCGAAGGCGACCTCGAAGAGGAAGTCCGGGCTGCGCTGGAGCGCCACAGGGTGCCGCCGGAATTGCTGGAACTGGAATTGACGGAAACCGCGCTGATGTCGAATGCCGAGCGCACCATCGGCGTGCTGACGCGGCTGAAGGACCTGGGCGTCAAATGCGCGATCGACGATTTCGGCACCGGTTATTCCAGCCTCGCGTATTTGCAGCGCTTCCCGATCGACAAGCTGAAAATCGATATCGCGTTCGTGCGCGACATCACCACCAATCCCAACGATGCCGCGATTGCCGTGGCCATCATCAGCATGGCGCACAGCCTCAAATTGCGCGTGATCGCGGAAGGGGTGGAAGCGCGCGCCCAGCTGGAATACCTGCGGCGCAACCGCTGCGATGAAATCCAGGGCTATTTCTTCAGCCGCCCGCTGCCGCCGGCTGAGCTGGGGCACCTGGTGGAAGCCGGCAAGGGCCTGCCACCGGACCCGAACCAGTCGGGCGAGCCGCCGCAAACCTTGCTGATCGTGGACGACGACGTCAATGTGCTGTCGTCGCTGCACCGGTTGTTCCGGCGCGATGGCTACCGCATCCTGACCGCCGTGTCGCCGGCGGAAGGATTTGAATTGCTGGCCTTGTATCCGGTACAGGTGATCCTGTGCGACCAGCGCATGCCGATCATGAGCGGCACGGAGTTCCTTAGCAAGGTCAAGGAAATGTATCCGGACACGATACGCATCATCCTGTCCGGCTATACCGGCGTGGAATCGATGCTGGATTCGATCAACCGGGGCGCGATTTACCGGTTTTATACCAAGCCGTGGGATGACACGCAGTTGCGGGACAATATCCGGCTGGCGTTCCATCATTATTGGCTGATGCACGGGACCGGACGGCGCGCCGGGGATCCGGACCAGGATCATACGGCGCTGGCATAACGGGCCTTATGCAAAGTGGTCGAAACCTTGCAGCCGCAATGCCAGCTCAGCCCCATTACCATCCACGAGCCGCAGCCCCGGCGCCGCCTCGATCACGCCCACGCGCGTGACCTTTGTTCCGCACTGCGCAGCGGCGGCGATAATGGCGTCGCGTGACGACGAGGGCGCCGTAAAGCACAGTTCGTAGTCATCGCCGCCGGCCGCCATGAAGCGCCGCCGCAGATCACGGTCCTGGGTGGCCAGCACCGGACCGCAAGGCAGGGCGTCGACATCGAGCGTGGCGCCGACCCGGGATTTTTTCAGGATATGCCCCAGGTCGCCCACCAGCCCGTCCGAGATATCGAGCGCGGCGCGGGCCAGGCGCTGCGACGCCAGCAGCATGCCCAGCGCCACGCGCGGGGTTGGCATATGCATGCGGGCGCCGGCCGCTTCCTGTTGTTTGGCCGCCAGCGCCAGTTCGCCGTTATAGCCGGCCAGCGCCAGGCGTGCATCGCCCAGCGTGCCGGAAATCCAGATATCGTCGCCCGGCAGCGCCGCATCGCGCCGCAGCGCATGGCCGGGCGCCACTTCGCCAAAAATCGTGATGCAGATGTTGAGCGGGCCTTTGGTGGTATCGCCACCGATCAGTTCGCAGCCATGGTGGTCCGCCAGCGCAAACAACCCCTGCGAAAAGCCGTGTAGCCACGCGCGGTCGGCGGACGGCAGCGCCAGCGCCAGGGTGAAGCCGGTGGGTTTGGCGCCCATCGCCGCCAGGTCGGACAGGTTCACGGCCAGGCATTTATGGCCCAGCCGCAGCGGGTCTTCGCCGGCAAAGAAATGGCGGCCTTCGACCAGCATGTCCGATGAAATGGCGGTTTGCATGCCTGGCGTGGGCGCCAGCAGGGCGCAGTCGTCGCCGATGCCCAGCACCGCGGAGCCGGGGCGGGAACGGACGAAGTATTCAGTGATGAGGTCGAATTCGGAGAGCATGCGGCATTGTACCGAAACCCCGCCGCGCGTCAGCCGCCACCGCCACCACCATCACCGCCACGTTGTTGTTGCGGGGCCCGTTACGCATGGTGCTCGTCATCGAGTTGCATCGGCGCGTAGTTGACGTTGGGACGGCGGTAACGGCGCTCACTGTATTGCCACAGCATGGCCGAGGTGACCGAGGTGGCGGCCAGGATGGCGGCGATGCCGGTGCCTTGCGGGGCGAACAACAGCAGGATAAAAGTCAGGGGGAACAGCAGGCGGGAATAGCGGAAGCAGCGGTGCCAGAACAGGTAGCTCATTGCGTCCCTTTCTAATAAGGCAATGGAACCAGTCTATGCCTGCGCGCTGCCCATGTCCAGCACGAACAACGAGGTGAAATTCCCGCTGTTTGGCTCTCTGCTTATTATATGAAACAACATATTTTATAAATGCAATTTTCGCGATAAGACGGCAATGCATATATGTTTATGATATTAAGGAGTGCGTCTCTATATGGGAAATCTATTACAACCTTTAAGTCAATAGTTATTCGCCCGGAGTTGGTGAAAATACCTAGGGAATTAGAAGTAGCCCTCTGCTAAAATTTGGCCTTTCCGATAGACAAATAGGAAGGCCACATCAGCATGGACTCGTCATCTGATAAGAAAGAGGAAATTCGTCAGCAATTGCGACAAGCCGCACTTGAGTATCACGAATGTCCCAAACCCGGTAAGATCAGCGTCACCCCCACCAAGACCCTCACCAATCAGCGCGACCTGGCGCTGGCCTACTCCCCCGGCGTAGCAGCCCCTTGCGAAGAGATCGTTGTCGATCCCGCTAATTCCTACAAGTACACTTCCCGCGGCAACCTGGTAGCAGTGATTACCAATGGTACGGCCGTGCTCGGCCTGGGCAATATCGGCCCGCTGGCGGCGAAGCCTGTGATGGAAGGCAAGGGGGTGCTATTTAAAAAGTTCGCCGGCATCGATGTATTCGACATCGAAATCAATGAAATGGATCCGGACAAGCTGTGCGACATCATCGCTTCGCTGGAACCGACCTTTGGCGGCGTCAACCTGGAAGACATCAAGGCGCCGGAGTGCTTCTACATTGAGCGCCAGTTGCGCGACCGCATGAAGATCCCGGTCTTCCATGACGACCAGCACGGCACCGCGATCATCGTCGGCGCGGCGATCCTGAACGGCATCAAAGTCGTCGGCAAGAACATCAAGGAATGCAAGCTGGTGGTGTCCGGCGCGGGCGCGGCGGCGCTGGCCTGCCTGGACCTGGTGGTGGACCTGGGCTTCCCGATTGAAAACATCACGGTGACCGACCTGGCCGGCGTGGTCTACAAAGGCCGCACCGAGCTGATGGACCCGGACAAGGAGCGCTTTGCCCGCGAGACCAGTGCCCGGACGCTGGGCGAATGCATCGCCGGCGCGGACATTTTCCTGGGCTTGTCGGCTGGCGGCGTGCTCAAGCAGGACATGGTCAAGCAAATGGCGCCGAACCCGATCATCCTGGCGCTGGCCAATCCGAATCCGGAAATCCTGCCGGAAGACGTCAAGGCCGTGCGCGGCGACGCCATCATTTGCACCGGCCGTTCGGATTACCCGAACCAGGTCAACAATGTGCTGTGCTTCCCGTACATCTTCCGTGGCGCACTCGATTGCGGCGCGACGACCATCACCCGTGAAATGGAAATCGCCGTGGTGCACGCGATTGCCGACCTGGCGCATGCCGAACAGTCGGATATCGTGGCCACCACGTACGGCATTCAAAACCTGTCCTTCGGTCCGGAATACCTGATCCCGATGCCGTTCGATCCGCGCTTGCTGACCAAGATCGCACCGGCCGTGGCGCAAGCGGCATTGGAGTCCGGCGTGGCGACCCGTCCGATCAAGGACCTGGACGCGTATGCGGATCACCTGCAGCAATTCGTCTACCGTTCCGGCACCTTCATGAAGCCGATCTTCACGGTGGCGAAACAGACCCCGGCCGAATTGAAGCGCATCGTGTATGCGGAAGGCGAAGAAGAGCGCGTGCTGCGCGCCGTGCAAGTGGTGGTCGATGAGCGCCTGGCCCGTCCGATCCTGGTGGGCCGTCCGGCCGTGCTGGAATCGCGCGTGCAAAAGTTCGGCCTGCGCCTGCGCCAGGGTGTCGATTACGACGTCATCAACCCGGATTACGACGAGCGTTACCGCGATTACTGGCAAGAGTATTACAAGGAAACCAGCCGCAAGGGCGTAACGCAGGAATACGCGCGCCTGGAAATGCGCCGCCGCCACTCGCTGATCGGCGCCATGATGATCAAGAAGGGCGATGCCGACGGCATGATTTGCGGTACCTTCGGCACCACCGACCTGCACTTGAAATACATCGACCAGGTGCTGGGCAAGAAGCCGGGCGCCAACGTGTATGCGGCGATGAACGTGCTGGTGCTGCCGGAACGCCAACTGGCCATCCTCGATACCCACGTCAATGAAAACCCGACGGCGGAACAGCTGGCGGACATGACGGTGATGGCGGCCGATGAAATGCGCCGCTTCGGCATGGTGCCGCGCGCCGCGCTGTTGTCGCACTCGAACTTCGGCTCGTCCAACAGCGAATCGGCGCAAAAAATGCGCAAGGCGCTGGGCCTGGTGCGCGCACAGGCGCCGGAACTGGAAGTCGACGGCGAAATGCATGGCGACACCGCGCTCGATTCGAAACTGCGCAAGAAGATCATGCCGGATTCGTACCTGCAGCAGGATGCCAACCTGCTGGTGATGCCGAACATCGATGCCGCCAATATCGCCTATAACCTGGTGAAAACGGCAGCCGGCAACGGCATCGCGATCGGTCCTATCCTGCTGGGCTGCGCGGCGCCGGTGCACATCCTGACCCCGTCCGCGACGGTGCGCCGTATCGTCAACATGACGGCGCTGTGCGTGGTCGATGCTGTGGCGCAACGTAAGAGTGGCGCGGCGTAACAGCGCACTTTGCGGGTAAAATTGCTGCAGTGCACAGACCCCGGCTTCGTGCCGGGGTTTTGCTTTCTCTGTAACAATATGTAATTTCTGTAATGCGCTTGGCGTGCTTACTGGGCGCATCAGGGTCTCTGTTACAATATCCGGCTATTCCAGTTTATTTGTCATTTATTCAATACCATGCATAAGACCAAAAAAGCGCTCATCACGGGCATCACTGGCCAGGACGGCGCCTACCTTGCTGAATTACTGCTGAGTAAAGGGTATCAAGTTACAGGTACATATCGCCGTACCAGTTCGGTCAACTTTTGGCGTATTGAAGAACTCTGCATTCAAAACCACCCGAATCTGAACCTGGTCGAATACGACCTGACGGACTTGTCGTCGTCGATCCGCCTGTTGCAAAACGGCGGCTACGATGAAGTCTACAACCTGGCGGCGCAAAGTTTTGTTGGTGTATCGTTCGAACAACCGGTCACCACGGCGGAAATCACGGGCGTGGGCGTCGTCAACTTGCTGGAAGCAATCCGCATCGTCGATCCCAAGATCCGCTTTTACCAGGCTTCCACGTCTGAAATGTTCGGCAAGGTGCAGGAAATCCCGCAAAAGGAAGACACGCCGTTCTACCCGCGCAGCCCGTATGGCGTGGCCAAGCTGTATGCGCACTGGATGACGGTGAACTACCGCGAGTCGTATGGCATCTTTGGATCATCCGGCATCCTGTTCAACCACGAATCGCCGCTGCGCGGCCGTGAATTTGTGACCCGCAAGATCACCGACTCGGTCGCCAAGATCAAGCTGGGCAAGCTGGACGTGCTGGAACTGGGCAACCTGGACGCCAAGCGCGACTGGGGTTTTGCCAAGGAATACGTGGAAGGCATGTGGCGCATCCTGCAGGCGGACCAGCCTGACACCTATGTACTGGCCACCAACCGCACCGAGACTGTGCGTGACTTCGTGACGATGGCCTTCAAGGCGGCCGGCATCGCGATCGAATGGCAGGGCAGCGCCGACCAAGAAACCGGCCATGATGCCCACACCGGCAAAGTACTGGTGCGCGTGTCGCCCAAGTTCTACCGTCCGGCCGAAGTGGAACTGCTGATCGGTGATCCGGCCAAAGCCCGCGCGGAACTGGGCTGGGAACCGAAAACCTCGCTGGAAGAGCTGTGCCAGATGATGGTGGAAGCCGACCTGCGCCGTAACCAGGCGGGTTTCTCGTTCTGATGGACGCCACGCTGCAATTGCTGTCGCCACGCCGCGAAGGCGAGGGCAAGACCGCGCTGGTGACCGGCCTGGCGGGGTTTACCGGCCATTACGTGGCCGACGAATTGCGCGCGGCCGGTTACCGCGTGGTGGGCACCGCCGTGCCGGGCCATGGCCATGGCGAAGGCTTGCTGCCGATGGACTTGACCGACCGCGCGTCGGTTGCGGCAGTGGTGGCACAAGTGCAGCCGGATGTCGTGGTGCACCTGGCGGCCATTGCCTTTGTTGCCCATGCCGACATCGCGCAGTTTTATAACGTGAATGTGGTTGGGACGCGCAATTTGCTGGAGGCGCTGGCGGCCCGGCCGACAAAACCGTCCGCCGTGCTGGTCGCCTCCAGCGCGAATATTTACGGCAATGCGGACTTGCCGATGCTCGATGAGCAGACGCCGCCCGCGCCGGCCAACGATTACGCCGTGTCCAAGCTGGCCATGGAATACATGGCCAGGCTGTGGATGGACAAGTTGCCCATCATCGTGACTCGTCCGTTCAATTACACCGGCGTGGGCCAGCACGACAACTTCCTGTTGCCGAAAATCGTCGCGCATTTCCGCCGCAAATCGCCCACCATCGAGCTGGGCAACCTGCACGTATGGCGCGATTTTTCCGACGTGCGGATGGTGGCCGCCAGCTACCGCGCCCTGCTCGACAAGGCGCCAGCCGCAGCCGGCCAGGCGTTCAACATTTGTTCGCGTACCGCGTATTCGCTGGGCGAAGCGCTGTCCATGATGAACCGCATCGCCGGTTATGAGATCGAGGTGCGCGTCAATCCCGCGTTCGTGCGCGCCAATGAAGTGGTGCGCCTGGTGGGTGACAACACCCGCCTGGCCGGCGTGGTGGGCGCCATCACGCCGGTGCCTTTGGCCCAGACGCTGCGCTGGATGTACGAGGCTTGACACCGTGCGGATCGGAATTTCCACTACGACGATCGAACCGGCACTGACCGGCGGACGCCTGGATGGTATCGGCGTCTACAGCCGGGCGCTGGTGCGCCGCCTGCCACGGCAGGGGTGCGCGGTGCAGCCGTATTCATTTGCGCCGGGTGGCATCGAACTGGAGGCGGGTGCGCGCCTGCCGGCGGCGTTTGCGCTGGCGACCTTGCGCGACCTGGTGTTGCCGGGCGCGATGCGCCTGAAGATGCCGAACGTCGATCTGTACCACGCCACGGATTACCGCATCGTGCGCATGGACTGCATGGTGGTGGCCACCTTGCATGATGCGCTGACCATCAAGCATCCTGAATGGTGCAGCCCGCACTTGCGCAAGCTGAAGAACTGGCTGCAGGCGAAAGCCGCCCGCAAGGCCAACCACGTGATCGCGCATACGCAATTCGCCATACGCGAACTGGTCGAATGCTTTGGCGTCGACGAGCGCCACATCAGTGTGGTGCCATGCGGCATGGATGAGGAATGGCTGGAAGCGCCGGCCCCTGCGGACGTGCAAGCCACGCTGGCGCTGTATGGCTTGCAATCCGGCTATTATCTGACGGTCGGCACGCTGCAGCCACGCAAGAACATGGGCCGTGTGCTGGAAGCTTACCTGGCGCTGCCGCCCGTGCTGCGCGCCAAGCGGCAACTGGTGATTGTGGGCCAGCCGGGCTGGCGCAGTGCGACCTTGCAGGCGCAAATCCGCGCCGCGCAGCAAAACGGCGAAAACGTCGTCTGGCTCGATAATCTGACCAGCCATGACCAGTTGCGCCATGTGTATGCGGAGGCGGGTGTGTTTGTATTTCCTTCACTGTACGAAGGTTTCGGCATCCCGGTGGCGGAAGCATTTGCCTCGGGCGTGCCGGTGATCACATCGAACACCACGTCGCTGCCGGAAGTGACGATGGGGGCCGCAATGGAAGTGGATCCATTGTCGGTGGCGGAAATTGGCGCCGCGATGCTGGAACTGGCACGCAACGATGCGTTGCGTGCGCGCCATATCGCGGCGGGCAAGGCGCGCGCGCTGGACTTGACGTGGGCCGAGTGCGCGCGCAAGACGGCTGCGGTTTACAACCAATTGCTTTCCTGACGGTACCCTCTCCCTATGCGCGTACTTCATTTCTGCAAAACTTATTATCCCGATTCATGGGGCGGTATCGAACAGGTGATCCGCCAGATTTGCGTGGGGACGGGACGCCTGGGTGTCAGCAATGATGTGCTGACCCTGACGCGCGAGAGCGGTCCTGCAAAGCTGGAATTTGAAGGCCATACGGTGCACCGCGCACCACTGAATTTCGAAATCGCCTCCAATGCGATGTCGCTGGGCGCTGTGCGCAAGCTGGCGCACCTGGCGCGTGATGCGGATGTCGTGCATTACCATTTCCCGTGGCCGTTTGCCGATATGGCGCACTTCCTGGCGCGTATCGACAAGCCCAGCGTGGTGACGTACCACTCGGACATCGTGCGCCAGAAAGCCTTGATGAAGGTGTATACGCCGCTGAAGCGCCGCTTTCTGCAAAGCGTCAGTGCCATTGTCGCCACGTCGCCTAATTACCTGGCGTCGTCGCCAGTGCTGACACGCTATCAGGAAAAGGCGTACGTGATTCCGATCGGCCTGGACAAGACGATTTATCCGCGTCCGCGTGCGGAAGTCAAAGAACAGTGGCGCCAGCGCTGTGGCGAACGGTTCTTCCTGTTCGTTGGCGTGCTGCGCTATTACAAAGGCTTGCATATCCTGCTGGACGCCGTGGCGAACACGGAATATCCGGTGGTGATCGTGGGCGCCGGTCCGATCGAGCTGGAATTGAAGCAGCACGCGCAGCGCCTGGGCCTGAAGAACGTGATGTTCGTCGGCGCGCTGGAAGAAGAAGACAAGGTCGCGCTGCTGGAGCTGTGCTATGCGCTGGCGTTCCCGTCGCACCTGCGTTCGGAAGCCTTCGGCATTTCGCTGCTGGAAGGGGCGATGTATGGCAAGCCGATGATTTCCAGTGAAATCGGCACCGGCACCACCTATATCAACATCGATGGCGATACCGGCCTAGTGGTGCCCCCCAGCGATCCGCGCGCATTCCGTGAAGCCATGCGCACGCTGTGGAACAACCCGCGGCAAGCCGCTGAAATGGGACGGCGCGCGGAGCAGCGCTATTGGGATTTGTTCACGGCCGAGAAAATGGCGCACAACTATATGCAGCTGTACCGCGAGCTGAAGCGGACCGCCGGCGTGCGCCAGATTATCGCTCCGCCCATTTCTCCCTGATCGCCAGCATTTCCGGCAATTTTTCCAGGAACAGGTCCACCAGTTCCGGGTCGAAGTGCCGTCCCTTTTGCTGGCGCAGGTAATTTGCCGCTTCTTCCACCGGCCACGCCGCCTTGTACGGGCGCGCCGACGTCAACGCGTCGAACACGTCGGCAATAGCCACGATACGCCCTTCGAGCGGAATTTCCAGTCCCTGCAATCCTGCCGGATAGCCGCTGCCATCCCATTTTTCGTGGTGCGTCAGCGCGATGTTGCGCGCCAGCGCCAGCATGCCGTGCGGATGCTCGCCGATGATATGCGCGCCGATGGCGGCGTGCGATTGCATTATCGCCCATTCTTCCTTGTCCAGCGCGGCCGGCTTTTGCAGGATGCGGTCCGGGATGCCGATTTTGCCGACGTCATGCATCGGCGCCGCATGCAGCAAATCTTCCGCCGCCGCCTCGCTCAGGCCGGCGGCCAGTCCCAGCCCGCGCGCGTAATGGCTCATGCGGATCACGTGCAAGCCGGTCTCGTTATCCTTGTATTCCGCCGCCAGGCCCAGGCGCTGCACGATTTGCAGCCGGGTCTCGCGCAATTCATCGGCGCGCACCAGCGATAAATGCGTGCGCACGCGGGCCCGCACGATGGGCGGGCTGAGTGGCTTGGTGATGTAGTCGACGGCGCCCGCATCGAAGCCCGCCACTTCATCTTCCGGATCGCTGAGCGCGGTGGCGAAGATCACGGGAATCGCGCTGGTGGCGGGATCGGCTTTCAGCGCGCGGCACGTTTCGTGGCCACCCATGCCGGGCATCATCACGTCCAGCAGGATCAAGTCGGGCACTTCCTGCCGCGCCAGTTCCAGTGCCCGCGCGCCATCCTTGGCAAACAGCAGCCGGTAGTGGTCTTGCAGGATATGGCGCAGCAATTGCAGGTTGTTGGCTTCATCATCGACCGCCAGGATCAGCGGTTGCAGGGGCGCATTCATGTTGTCGGCTCACATTGCGGGAGGGCGGCCATGACGGCGGCCAGGCGGGTTTGTGCCAGGGGCAGGTCGAAATCGGCCAGTGCGGCATCGAGTGTATCGAGTGCGGCGAGTGCAACGGGCGCATGCAGCGCCCCGCCATGCAGCGCCTGCCGCAGCCGCTCCAGCGCGGCGTCGTCCAGCGCGCCACGGCGCAGCGCCAGGGTCAGCGCATCGGCTGCGGCGGCGGCATCTTGCGGGGAAAATACGGCGCGCGCGCGTGGCGTGGCGCCGGGTGCGCGCCAGGGGACGTCCGCGGGCGCTGCCGCGCGTGCCGGTGCTGATCCAGCTTGTTCCTTGCGCGCCGCATCGAGCGCATCGCCCAATGCCGGACCGAGTTGCGCCAATGCCGAATGCAGTGCGAAGGCTGCCGTGCCGTCGGTGCGCGTGGCCGACTGTTCGGCCTGCTCCAGCAAGCGCGCCAGCGCGGCAAATCCCAGGTTCGATGCGATGCCGCGCGCGCGGTGCGCCAGCGCCACGATGGCGGCGTGCTCGCCCGCTTCATCGAGCGCATGCAGCTGGCGCGCGGTATCGCGGTATTCGTCGGCCCAGCGGGCCAGGGCGGCACGCCAGGCGGCGACGTCGCCATCCCAGCGCGCCAGGCCGGCGCCGCGGTCCAGCACCGGCGGCGCGGCCGGGAGGCGGCTGCCGTCAGGCGTTGCCGGGCCTGTTGTTTGACCGGTTGATTGGCCGACTCCCGGCATCCCCAGCACCCGGGCGATTTCCTGCGACAGTGCATGCCATTCCACCGGCTTTGACGCAAAGCCATCCATGCCGGCGTCGCGGCTGGCCTGGCGGTGCGCATCGAGCACGCTGGCCGTCATGGCAATCACCGGCGTGCGCCGGCGGTCCAGTCCCGCTTCCGCCGCACGGATCGCCCGGGTCGCCGCCAGGCCATCGAGCACCGGCATTTGCACGTCCATCAGGATCACGTCGAAGCGGTGCTGCGTGGCCAGTTGCACGCAGGCGGCGCCGTCGGCCACCGTGCTCACCATGTGGCCGCGCTTTTCCAGCAGCACGCGCAGCAATTCCAGGTTCTGCGCGACGTCGTCGGCCGCCAGCACGCGCAGCGGCGGCAACGCGCACGGGCCGCTGGCGTGGTGCGCGGCCGGCGCCGGCTCGCCCTGCGCCGGGACCAGCGGCAGCAGCACATGGAAACAGGCGCCCGCGCCCGGCGCGCTGTCCACGCGGATGTGCCCGCCCATTAATTCCACCAGTTGCTTGCTGATGGTGGTGCCCAGTCCGGTGCCGCCATAGCGGCGCGTCATCGACGCGTCGGCCTGGGTAAACGGCTCGAAGATGGCGGCCAGGCGTTCCTGCGCGATGCCGATGCCGGTATCGCGCACCTGCAGGTGCAGCAAGCCATCGGTGATGCCGGCGTGCAGCGCGACGCTGCCGGAGGCGGTGAATTTCAAGGCATTGTCGAGCAGGTTGCCCAGCACTTGCCGCATGCGCAGCGCATCGCCATGCAGGTGGCGCGGCAGTGCCGGCGCATAGTGCAGGTCCAGCGCCAGCCCTTTGGCGTGCGCCGTCGCGCTGGCGGTGGACGCCAGTTCATCGACCAGCGCCAGCAGGCTGTAGTCGGCCAGTTCCAGTTCCACCGCGCCCTTGTCCAGTTTGGCGGTATCGAGCACTTCATTGAGCAGGCGCAGCAGCGAGCGGCCCGCGCTGCGGATGGTGTCCAGGTGGCGGCGCTGTTCCGGCTGCAGTTCGCCGTCCAGCAAGACGTCGGTGAAGCCGAGGATGGAATTCATTGGCGTGCGGATTTCATGGCTCATGTTGGCGACAAAGGCGGCGCGCGCGGCGGCGGCTTGTTCGGCCTTGTCTTTGGCGCCGCGCAATTCCTGCTCCATGCTGCGGCGCTCCGTGATGTCGAGCATGACGCCGTCGATCCAGCGCACCGCGCCGGCGGCGTCGCGCACCACGGCGCCATGTTCCCAGATCCAGCGCACGCTGCCATCGGCGTGCTGCAGGGCGTACTCGATCAGGTAAGGCTGTTCGGTGGCGATGCTGTGCGACAGCGCAATGGCCATGCGCGGCGCGTCGGCCGGCAGGACCAGTTCCGTCAGCGTGCGGCGCGGCGCGGCGCCCATGAAGTCAGCCGCAGGGTGGCCGGCCACCAGTTCCACGCCATCGCTGAGGAACACCAGCGGGAAGCCTGGTTGCGCCAGGCAGCGGAACGAGACGCCGGGAATATGGCTGATCAGCGAGCGGAATTGCTGCTCGCTTTCGCGCAGCGCCTGCGTCATGGCCAGCCGCTCGCTGATGTCGGTAATAAACAGCACGAACAAATCCTGGCCCCGGGTGTGCGCGTGGCCCAGCGCGCGGCGGATCGGCACACAGCTGCCATCGCGGCGCACGCCCATCGATTCCAGGTCGCCCTTGATGGCGCCGATGTCGCCCCGTTTCAGATGGTACAGCAAGCCTTCGCGTTCGGACGAGGCGGGATCGGCCATCAGGATCGCCACATTGCGGCCGATGATGTCCGCGCGCGGCCAGCCGAAGATGCGTTCGGCCGAGCGGTTGAAATCCACGATGACGCCCTGGCGGTCCACCGTGATGACGCCGTCCACCGTGGTGGTCAGCAGGGCGCGCATCCAGCCTTCGCGCTGGCGCAACTGGTAATACAGGCGGCGGTAGCGCAGCAAGCCATAAGCGGCCATCGCGAAGACCGCGACGGCGCACGCTATGGCAAAACCGGCCAGCATGGCGGGAGCTTGGGAAGCCATTGTGGACTGTTGTCGTCAGAGTATTGGTTATTTACCTAGCGACATACAGTAACATATTTCCATATGGAAATATCAAAGACAACAAAAAACCCGCATACCGGGAAGGTGTTGCGGGTTCAATGCAATGCAGATGTTTGGTGCCCCGGGCCGGAATCGAACCGGCACGCCTTGCGGCGGCGGATTTTGAGTCCGCTGCGTCTACCAATTCCACCACCGAGGCAGGTATGTTCGTGCAAGAGCCACATTATAGTGCACTCCAAACAAAATTGTAATGCCTCAAAACGTATTTTATGCGCATTACGCGGCCCTGGTTGATGCCCGCCACTAGCATTTGTGTCATCATTGCTTCCCCTGCCGAACGCCGTCAATCCGCATGAAGTATAAGAAGATCCGCGAAATCATCCTGGGCAAGGCCCTGGATCCCATGAAAAGCGAAACGCGCCATTCGATGGCCCTGGTGGCGTTCCTGGCCTGGGTGGGCCTGGGCGCCGACGGCTTGTCGTCGTCCGCGTACGGCCCCGAAGAAACATTCAAGGCGCTGGGCACGCATACGCACCTAGGCCTGTACATGGCGATCGCCACGGCGGTCACGGTCTTTATCATTGCGCTGGCCTATAACCAGGTGATTGAACTGTTCCCCACCGGGGGCGGCGGCTACCGCGTCGCCACCAAGCTGGTGGGGCCGTACATGGGACTGATTTCCGGCTGTGCGCTGGTGCTCGACTATGTGCTGACCATCGCAATTTCCATCGCGTCCGGCGTCGATGCGCTGGCGTCGTTCCTGCCGCTCGGGTTCCAGCCTTATAAACTATGGGCCGAGGCCTTCTTCATCGGTCTCCTGATCGTGATGAATTTGCGGGGCCTGAAGGAAGCGATCCAGATCCTGCTGCCGATCTTTATCGGCTTCGTCATCACGCACCTGTTCCTGATCGTGTATGGCATCGTCGCGCACTCGGACAACCTGCCGGGACTGCTGCCGGGGACCATCAATGAAACCGTCAGCCTGGCCGGCGGCATCGGCTGGACCGGCGTGGCCAGCATGCTGCTGCTGGCCTATTCGCAGGGCGGCGGCACGTATACCGGGCTGGAAGCCGTATCGAACAACGTCAACCTGCTGGCCGAGCCGCGCGTGCGCACCGGCAAGATGACCATGCTGTACATGGCGCTGTCGCTGGCGTTTACGGCGGGCGGCATCATCATGCTGTACCTGCTGTGGGACGCGCGGCCGATCGAAGGCCAGACCTTGAATGCGTCGACCTTTGCCAGCATCATCAGCCATATGAATCCCGATTCGCCACTGGCCAACCAGGTCATGCTGGCGGTGGTGCTGGCGTTCGAAGCGGGCTTGCTGTTCGTGGCGGCCAATACCGGCTTCCTGGGCGGTCCGTCGGTGCTGTCGAACATGGCGGGCGATTCGTGGGTGCCGCACAAGTTCCGCTACCTGTCGACGCGCCTGGTGACGCAAAACGGCATTCTCGTGATGGGCGTGGCGGCGCTGGCGATCCTGTTCTGGACCGAAGGCAGCGTGACCTTGCTGGTGGTGCTGTATTCGATTTCCGTGTTCCTGACGTTTGCCATCGCCCTGTTCGGCCTGTGCCTGTACTGGGTGCGCAACCGCGATGCGGGCGGCAAGTGGATCGCCCGCTTGCTGCTGTCGTCGGTCGGTTTTACCATTTGCGCCGGCATTCTCGGCGTGCTGCTGGTGGAAAAGTTCATGGACGGCGGCTGGGCGGCGGCGCTCATCATCGGCGGCATCGCCGCGATCTGCGTGTGGGTCCGCAACCATTACCGCAAGACCAAGCAGGCGATCCACTCGGTGGACGAAGTGTTTGCCAGCCAGCCGTTCGGTCCCCATCCGGACGCGGTGGAACCGGACCCGGACAACCAGACCGCCGTCTTCATCGTCGGTTCATCGAAAGGGGGCGGCCTGCACGCGCTGCTGTGGGTGCAGCGCATGTTCCCGGGCCACTTCAAGAACTTCATCTTCGTCAATGCCCGCACCGTCGATTCCCACGCCTATGGCGGCGAGGGTGCGCTGGAAGCCATGCGGCGCGACGCGGAAAGCACGCTGGAATACTTCGTCGATTTTTGCCACAGCCACAATATGGCGTCATCGTCGTACCTGGGCTTCGGCACCGACGCGGTCGATGAAATCACGCGCATGTGCGAAGAGATCAGCAACGAATTCCCGAACGCGATTTTCTTCACCAGCAAACTGATCTTCGCCAGCGACAACTGGATGAGCCGCGTGCTGCACAACCAGGCGGCGCTGGCGGTGCAACGCCGGCTACACCTGGAAGGGTTGCAGATGGTGATTCTGCCGATGAAGGTCTAAAGCGCCGGCGCTACAGCGCCAGCATCCTGCTCATGGTGGCGTTGTCGAACATGACGCCGCGCACCTGCACATGGTTGCGCGTCTCGACCCGGAAGCCGTGGCGGGCAAAGAACGGTTCCGCCGTCAGGCTGACATCGGAACGCAACACGCTGATGGCGCGGGCGCCCGCCATCTCCATGATATGGCGCAGCAGCGCGCTGCCCACGCCGCGCCGCGCATAGGGCGCGTCCACAAAAAACATGTCGATGTAGCCGGACGGCTGCAAGTCGGCAAACGCGACCGGGCGCCCGTCCAGTTCCGCCACCAGCGCCTGGTTGGCGCGCATGCGCTGTGCCCACAGCGCGCAGTCATAGTCGTGCGGCGCCCAGGCGTGCAATTGCTCGGCGGTGTAATCACGGTGCGCCAAGCCATGCACGGCCGAGTGGAATATCGCGTGCAACTGCGCTTCTTCGCCGGGGTAATAGGGTCGGATCTGCATCACCCTATCTTACCTGCGGCGTGCGCGCCTGTCAGCGCGGGGCCGGATATGACAGATTTTTCGTCCTCCAAAGGCCGCCTGTATCGCATTGCCAGGGCGCAGTTTTTCGCTTGATTTCCGTCATGCGGTTCGTCCGTGCCGCATGCAGTCTGTCCCACAAAAAACGCCGTTTGTCGCGCGTCGTGCGCAAGCCTTGTAGCGCTTTGCTATCTTGAACTTGTCCCCGCACATTACAGAAGGTGCCGGGGGCGACCAGGCCCACCCTCAGGAGAAGTATCATGTTCAACACGCCCACCGCAGCGGTTTCCGCTGTCGCCTTCACGCCACCTTGTCCCTGCGCCGCGCCACACCGCACCGGTTAGCCGGTATTGCCTGGCTATAGGGTTCCATCCTTGCATAGAAATTATCAGCCACAGCCGGCCTGTTGTTAGTACCACAGGCTGCTAGTATGAAGAAGTCGCTGCCTCGCCGGAGCGATCTCGCGGTGTGATTGATAAATGGAGGTAAGCATGAAACCTACGGCCATCGGCGCGATGGCTGCGGCTTTGCTGGCAGGGTGCTGGAGCACCGCGCTGGCGCAGGCCACAGATAGCAGCGCCCCACCGCAGGTACAGATTAGCAGGGCAACCGCAGCACCGGCTTACCGGCTGGCGCCGCAAGAGTTTGATAGTTATGCCCGCCCGTACCTGCTCGACAACGGCATCGTGATTCATTTTTTCCAGCGGCGCCGCCAGTTCTTTACGCAGATGTATCACGAAGCACCCGTTGAACTCTTTCCCCAGGCGCCCGGTAAATTCACTACCGCGCAGGGAGCGAAAGTCGAATTCATGGATGAAGGCGACACAATCGCCGTGACCCACCTGGACCGCATCCCCTACACCGGGTTGGTGCCGGTCTCTTCTGATCGCGTCTATATCGCGAGCCGCTAACGGGCAGCAGCCCCGGGGCGGAGCGCCCTGACGCCAGGAGTCGGCGTACCGGCTTTAACAAACTTATTCGGATGACTGTGCCGCAGTGCGCGGCGGTGCAGTCGCGCGCCTGCACGGTGCAGTGCGCCCTCACGTCACTACAGGAGATCATCATGAAAACCGCATTCTTCGCCATTGCCTTGTCGGCAGCCGTCATGACCAGCGCCTTTGCCGCGCCGGCCGGCGACCAGGAAACCGTGCAAATCAAGGCGCCTTCCGCTTACCAGCTCGGCAACAACGAGTTCGATGAATACGCCTACACCTATGTGCTGGAAAACGGCAAGCGCATCAAGTTCACGCAGCGCGTGGCCCACTATTACGCGCAGCTGGAAGGAGAGAAGAAAACCGAATTGCTGCCGCAATCGGAAGGCGTCTTCATGACGGCCAACGGCGCCCGCATCCAGTTCCGCGATGACGGCGATACGGTGGCGATCCGCAACTATGAAAAGCTGGCCGCCAACAGCAAGCTGCCGGAAGGCACCATCGTGCTGGCGAAACGCTGAGACCGCCGCCGGGACCGCATACCGCATACCGCCGCGCTGCGCCCGCAGCGCGCGCCCCCCATCACATTAATAGAGGAAACGATAATGAAAAAAGCAATCCACGCAGTGATTTTCAGCCTTGCCGCCATCGGCGCCGCTTCGGTCCAGGCCCAAAGCGCCACCTACGAGCCGGCCGTCAACGAGTTCAACGACTACGAGAAACAGTTCGTGCTGGAAGACGGCACCCGCGTGGAATTCACCCAGCATGCCGGCAAATATTTCGTCAAGCAGGAACATGGCCTGAAGATGCAACTGATCCCGCAAGCGCCCGGCGTGTTCAAGACCGCCAATGGCGCCCGCATCCAGTTCCGTGATTACGGCGATACGGTATCGATCCGCAATGTTGAAAAGCTGGCGGTCAAGAACCGTGCCGAGACCATCGTGATGGCGAAGCGTTAAGCGCCGGGCCGCGGCGCGGCGCCCGCCGTCAAGGGGGCGCCGCGTTGTTACGCGGCAGCCGGGAGCGCAGGCTGGATATCGTCACGCTGCGCCAGCAGCGCGAAGATATCGTCCTTCGACAGCACATAGCGCTCCAGCAGCACATCCTTGATGTCATCCATGGCGGCGCGGTAATCGCCAATGGCGCGCAGGGTGTAGCTGTACAGTTCATCGGCCTTGGTTTCCACATGCCGCAGCGTGTGTTCGCCGCTGGATTCCTGCTTGAACTGACTGTAGTCGAGCTTGGAGCGCGAATACATCGACAGGCGGTTGACCATCGTGTCCAGCATCGACGTGGCTTTCTGGATATCGTTCTGGCTGCCCACGGAGATGCCGCGCGCGCCATAAAACAATTCTTCCGCCGCCACGCCGCCATACAGCTGGATCACGTCGCGTTCGAGTTCTTCCAGCGTGCGCAGCGACATGTCGTCGCCGGCCGACAGCACATAGCCCAGCGCGCCGAGTTTCGACACGGATTCCGTGCTGATCTTCAGCAAGTGCGACTTTTCCTTGATCTCGGCCAGCGCCATGCCGGCGCGCAAGTACGGGTCGATCTGCATGAAGAAGTGGCCCAGTTCGTGCAAGGCGATGCGTTCGCGCTGGCGGGTTTTTTCCGCCGTCGTGGCGCGGTCCGTCAAGCCGATGGTGGCGCGCTCGAACGCGCGGAACATCATGTCGGTATCGATGACTTTGCCTTCCTGGATGGAAATCATGCTGGCCCGTTCCACCACGGTTTCCAGCAGCGCGGGGCTGAGGTTGGCGGTGATTTCCGCCACCTGGTCCAGGTTCATGTCGTTCCAGTTGACGCAGCCATCCTGCTTGCGTTTCAGGAAAGATTCCGCCAGTGCGCGCCGCTCGCTCTTGTTCGGCAAACGGAAATTGATCTTCACGGAAAAGCGGCGCAGCATCGCTTCATCCATCTGTGAATTGCTGTCGTCGAAGTTGGACGCCACCACCCAGATCACGCCGGCGCCTTCGTCGCTCTTCACGCCATCGAGCAAGCCGAGCAGGGTATTGGCGGTATCGTCTTCCCATTTTTTTTCACCCCGGCCGCGCGGCATGAACAGCGCCTGGGCTTCGTCGAGGAAAATAATGCAATTGCCGCGCGCGCACGCCTTGCGGTGCAGGGCGTTCAGCGCCTTCGAGCCGCCGCCGATATAGCCCGATTCCAGCGCCGAACCGGAGGCCTGGATCAGCGGGATATTCAGGCGCTTGGCCAGGTAGCCGGCCAGCTTGGTTTTGCCGGTCCCGGCCGGGCCGGTCAGCATCACATTGAACGGCTTGTCGATATTGTGCGATTTGTACACGCGGCGGTTGAGGATCATGTCTTCCAGGTGCAGCACTTCCTGCTTGATGTCCTCCATGCCGATCAAGTCGTCCAGGCTGCCTTTCAACTGGTCCGGCGACAGCACCGTGGCGCTCGGACTCATGCCCGGCAAGCCGAATTTCAACACAAACAGCAACAGCACCACGACCAGGATGTCAAACGCATGGCGGCGCAGGAATTCACCGGCGCCGGCCATCGGCCCGACGTCATCCTGCAGCACCGCCTTGTGCGACGCCAGCCACGTATCCTGCGCAATGGCGTACGGGATGCCATTGCGCAGCAACACTTCGCGCTCCAGGCTCAGGTGGGACGTGCTGGGCACCTTGACCACGTGCAGCACGGGTGCATCCTTGAATTTGTAAATGTAGCGGGGCGCTTCCGATAGCGGCTTGGCCACCACCAGGTATTCCAGCTTGTCGCGCTGCATGGCCAGCGCCGTGATGCGGGAAATATCCTGGGAGCGCTGGATCGGACTGGTGTCTTGCGGCACTTCCGTGCTCCACACCGCCAGGGCGACAGCCAGGGCTATGCCAGCCAGCAAGGCAATGCGGACCCAGGTATTTTTCAGCGCAAGCTGTAATTTGTATAGATTGAACATGGCAGATTAAGCAAAAACAGCGCGGTAACCCGCCGCGGCGCGATGATTGGGCGCGGCGGAACGTGGCCTGTCGGGCTGGCGCGCGGAGCGGGGCGGGGCCAGCGACTATGCCGGGAGGCAATGAGATTTACACTCGACTATAGCGGCCTTTGCCGCATTTGTGGGCGTCCCGGGCGAGAAAAAAAAGCCTGTCGCAACACAATGGAAAAAGCCGCAATGCCTTGATTGCAAAAGATTTTTTCAGAATGGCAAGAGTTTCCGGAAAGCGTTATTTACGCTTTTCCAACTCGGTGTATTTGCGCTCAAGTTTGGCAAAAGTACCATCGCGGCGCATGGCGTCCAGTGCGGCATTCATGCGTTCGACCAGCGTGTCGGGCACGCTGGGATTGCAGGCCAAATAGACTTTGACGCGGTGGAAGGTCAGCAGGGGAATGATCTCCCCTTTGTCGCCGGTATATTCCACCGGCACCGACGCGCCGGCGCGCAAGCCCACCGCCCACAGGTCGATGCGGTTCAATAACAGCTTCTTGGGATTCGAGGCGTCGTTGGGCGCGGGCTCCACATTAAACCCCCGCGCCCGCAGGAATTCATCGCGGGCGTCGCCGTTATAAGTGCCGATGCGCAGCGAGCGGGCGTCGTCCAGTGTGCGCAACTGGAATTTATGGTCGGCGCGACCGACGAAGACCCATTCCGCCTCATCGGTCGGGCCGATCCATTTGAATTGCTTTTCCCGCTCCGGCGTGCGCGACGTCGAGTACACGCAGGTATGTTTTTGCTGTTGCGCCATGGTAAAGGCGCGCTTCCACGGCAGGATCTCGATCTTGTAGGGAATCGCCAGCCGGGACAGCATATCGCGGATTTTTTCCGTCTCGCGCCCCGTGACTTCCTCGCCTTCCTTCATGCTGGCTGGCGGTGCGTGCTCGGCGACAATGAATAGCGCTTCCTGCGGCGCCGCGCTTGCCAGCTGCGCCGCCATCACGGCCGGCGCTGTCAGCAGCGCCAGGCAGGAAAATCGCTGGAAGGCATTCATGATGAGGACAGCATAGCATGGCCCCTGTAGGGGTTGCCACGGCGTTTGGTGCGACCGTGCTTATTGCGCCGTCGCATCCTCCCGGCGGTACAGGCGGAAGCGCTCCTGGCGGTCGGAGGCGCGGCGGCCTTCCCACAGCAAGGTCCAGTGCGGCGCGCGGTAGGCGGGCACGATTTCCTGTTCATCGGGCACCCGCAGGTTGTCTTGCAACAGCAGGACATTGCAGCGGCCACCCTTGACGCCAACGAACGGCAAGTGGCCGAAATAGGCAAAGGAGGCGCGCTGGGCGGGCGCCGTGTTCGATTCCACGCAATCGGTGTTGGCGGGCAAACTGGCCGCCGCCTGGCGCGCCACGGTGGCGTAGCTCTTGCTGTAATTCATATCCGGCAAGAACAGGGTCATTAGCAGGATCCAGACCAGGATCACGCCGCCCGACGACAGCACCACGGCGCGCCACAGTACGGAAGGGCGGCGCGACAGGCGCCAGTGCACCAGCACGAACCAGCCCACCGTCGCCAGCGCGGCCACCAGCACGGCGGCCGTGTCGAATTGCGGCGTGAAGCCCGGCACCAGCTTGAGGGCGTTACGCGAGGCCTTGGCGGGCCAGCCGTTAAGCTTGGCGTTCCAGAACAGCCACAAGGTGGCGGCGCACAGGGTCAGTACCATGACCGAGAACCAGTCGATGGCGTTGATGGCGCCGCGTTTCATGGTCAGCAAGCCAAAGGCGGCCATGATGGCCAGCGGCGGCAGCAGCAACAGCAACTGGCCCTGTTCCGGCGCCGGATGGAACAGCGCCAGCAGCGCCGCCATGCTGACGAAGGTGACCGGCACCACGATGTGCAGCACGCGCGTCTGGCGCCGCCAGGCATAAATCGCCCAGCCGGCAAACGGCCATGCGGGCCAGCAGAACCACAGGCCGACACGGAAGAAGTAGCGCACCGAATTGGCGCCCGGCAAGGCCAGCTGGGCCAGGTTCCACTGCATCCAGCCCGGCAGCGGCGAGGCGCCGTAAGGCTGCGCCAGCATCGAGACGATGGCCCAGGGCGCAATCAGCAGGGTGGCGACGGCGACGGCGACGGCCAGGTCGCGCACGGTGCGGCCCAGTGGTTTTTCCAGGAACGCGCCGCACAGCAGCAGCGCCAGGGTAAAGAAGGCCGGCGCGACCCAGCCGCGCACCAGCGCCATCAGCCCCAGCGCCATGCCGATCAGCGCGGCGTTGCGCAGCGACGGCAATTCCATGTAGCGCACCGAGCGGTACAGGGTCAGCGCCAGCAGCGACACCTGCAGCGGTTCGGAGGTGGTCATATGGCTGTGCACCATCAAGCCCAGGCAACCGAGGTAAATCAGGACCGCGGCATCGGCCAGCGTGCGGCCAAACGAATCCGGGTCCGGCTGACCGCCAAAGGCCAGTTTCAGCGGCTGGGCATCCTGGCGGCGGCCCAGCGCAAACGTCACGTACCACAGCGACAGGGTGCCGAGCAGGAAAATGCCGACCGTGGCCACCCGGGCCGCCAGCACATCGCCCAGCAGCGGGCCAAACAGTTTGATGCACAGCGCGCCCAGCCAGAAGGCCAGCGGGCCTTCATCGGGAATCGACAGGCCGGCAATGTTCGGCCACAGCCAGTCTTGCCAGGTGCCCTGCGCCATGGTCCACATCACGCCGAAACTGGCGGCATCGTCATTCTTCCATGGTTCGCGGCCGATCAGGCCCGGCAGGATATACAGCATGCCGAGGGCGAACAGCGCCCAGCGGGGAAGGGCGAGCGTGGCGGCGGCGGGGAGGCGGACTGGCTTCATGGTGCGTTAGCTTATCAGGGGTCAGGAAAAAAAAAGGCAGCCAAGGCTGCCTTTTTTCGTGCTGCGAAGCTGATTAGCCTGCTGCAACGGCGGTTTTCGAACCGACTTTGCCGAACTTCTGGCGGAATTTTTCCACGCGGCCGGCGGTGTCGACGATCTTGTGCTGGCCCGTGTAGAACGGGTGCGATTCCGACGAAACCTCGATCTTGATCAGAGGGTAATCTTTACCTTCGTGGTTGATCGTTTCGCGGGTCTGGATGGTCGAACGGGTGATGAATTTGAAGTCGCACGATACGTCGTGGAAAACAACTTCACGGTAATCTGGATGGATTTCTGCTTTCATGTGTTTCTCTCTAAAGATAGGTAGCCAAACGGCACTTCGGCGGTCAGTACGGCATCTCGACCCGATTGCTATCCACTTGCCTGGGGTTAAAAACAACCTGCGATTATACAACGAAAGCCCGGCGTCGACAACGCAGGGCTTTCCTGGACCACTTTGCGGGGAATTAACCGCCGCGGCGCATCAAGTCAAAGAACTCGACGTTGGTCTTGGTCGCCTTCATCTTGTCGAGGATGAATTCCATCGCTTCGATTTCATCCATCGAGTACAGCAGCTTGCGCAGGATCCAGATCTTTTGCAGCTGGTCGGCCTTGATCAGCAATTCCTCGCGGCGGGTGCCGGACTTGTTCAGGTTGATGGCCGGATAGGTGCGCTTTTCCGCCAGGCGGCGCTCCAGGTGCACCTCCATGTTGCCGGTACCCTTGAATTCCTCGTAGATCACGTCGTCCATGCGCGAACCGGTTTCGATCAGCGCGGTGGCGATAATGGTCAGCGAACCGCCTTCTTCGATATTGCGGGCGGCGCCGAAGAAGCGCTTCGGACGCTGCAGCGCGTTGGCGTCGACACCACCGGTCAGCACCTTGCCGGAGGCCGGGATCACGGTGTTGTAGGCGCGCGCCAGGCGGGTGATCGAGTCCAGCAGGATCACCACGTCTTTTTTCATTTCCACCAGGCGCTTGGCTTTTTCCAGCACCATTTCCGCGACCTGCACGTGGCGGGTTGCCGGTTCGTCGAAGGTCGACGCCACCACTTCGCCGCGCACCGAGCGCTGCATTTCCGTCACTTCTTCAGGACGTTCATCGATCAGCAGCACGATCAGGGTCACGTCCGGGTGATTGGCCGTGATGGCGTGCGCAATGTGCTGCAGCATCACGGATTTGCCGGATTTCGGCGACGCCACCAGCAAGCCGCGCTGGCCTTTGCCGATCGGCGAGATCAGGTCGATGATACGGCCGGTGATATTTTCCGCGCCGTTCATTTCGCGTTCCAGGCGCAGCGGCTGGTTCGGGTGCAGCGGCGTCAGGTTCTCAAACAGAATGCGGTGTTTCGAGGCTTCCGGCGATTCGCCGTTGACCTTGTCGACCTTGACCAGGGCGAAATAACGCTCGCCGTCTTTCGGCGTACGCACTTCCCCTTCGATGGAATCGCCGGTGTGCAGGTTGAAACGGCGGATCTGCGACGGGGAGATATAAATGTCGTCAGTCGATGCCATGTAGCTGGCGTCTGGCGAGCGCAGGAAGCCGAAGCCGTCCGGCAGCACTTCCAGGGCGCCGTCGCCGAAAATCTGTTCGCCGGCTTTCGCGCGCTTTTTCAGGATCGCAAACATCAATTCCTGTTTGCGCAAGCGCGCCGCGTTGTCGATATCCAGGCCGATCGCCATCTCCAACAGCTGGGAGACGTGCAAGGCCTTCAATTCAGATAGATGCATATTGTCTGAGTGTCCCGTGACGGGAAAGTAAAGGTAGGGGAGGGAACTGCGTGGGGTTGATCAAAAAGGGAAACGGTATGGTCCGCTTCCCTGCAATCTTGGGCGGTGCTGCGGGCGCAGCGCCGCCGTATTGGATTCAAATAGTACTCAAATATTGCTGTCGATGAAAGAGGTCAATTGACCTTTGGCCATCGCGCCGACTTTCTGGGCAGCGGCGACACCATTCTTGAACAGAATCAGGGTCGGGATGCCGCGAATGCCGAATTTTGCCGGCACGGCCTGGTTCGCGTCCACATCCAGCTTGGCAATGGTCAGCTTGCCGTCGTATTCCTTGGCAACTTCTTCCAGGATCGGCGCAATGCTCTTGCAAGGACCGCACCATTCAGCCCAGAAATCCACCAGCACAGGACGGTCGGATTTCAGTACGTCGGCTTCGAAGGATGCGTCGGTGATGTGTTTGATGTTTTCGCTCATGTTGATCTCACGTTATTGGAATTTCGCCTGGATGATTATGCCATTTGTCGCTGGATGCCGTCCCGGGGCTGCCTGGATGACAGGCTGCAAATGGTGACCGTATCCAGGAATTCAACAGTGTGCAACGGTGCGGAAGGCAAACTGGAAGTAGTGGACTAGCGGATAGCAGGCGGGGAATGGCTCAAATAATAACGCATTTTTGCCGCCTGTGCGGATTTTGCGCAAATTGTCGCGCGGAAATTGCGTGGTGATTGACCAATCTCAAGCTTGCTGAAAGATTACGCGGTGCGGCGGGGCCGGCGGTGCATGCGCGCCAGGCTCGCCAGGTCACCCAATTCCACCAGCGTCACGGGCTTGGCGCAGGCGCCCAGGATCGTCAATCCCTGCGCCATGGCCAGCCGTTCCGCCGCTTTCAAGACCCCGCTTTCCATGCCGGACAACAGCACCACGGTGCCGTTATAGCCGTTTTCGGCCACATGGCGCAAGAATTCTATGCCATCCATATCCGGCATCGACAGGTCGCACACCATCAGGTCGGGCGGGCTGGTTTTCAACATGGCCAGCGCGGCTTGCGCGTGCGTGGCGCTGGCGACGTCGAAGTCGCCCAGGTCTTCCAGCATGTCCTCCAGCATCGACAGCTGGAATGGGTCATCGTCAAGCAGCAGGACGCGCAAGGGATCGGCAGAGGCGCGGTCGTTCATAGTCAGTCGTGTCAATCGTCGTTGGCAAAAGTAGTGTTGGTCATGATTTGCTCGGTGACCAGGTCCAGCAGCGGCCACAGGCGGGCCATGACGTTGCGGGCCTGGATGGCGCCGGCTTCTTCCTGGGCCAGGTGCTCCAGATCTTCGCACATATCGGCCATCCCCAGCGCGCCCACCGTGCGGGCGGCCGACTTGATGCGGTGGCCCAGTTCGCGGATGCGCTCCAGGTTGCCCGCCTTCATGCAGGCATCGATTTCATCGAAGCCGTCTTTGGTGGTGTGCAGGAATTTAAAGGCAAACTTGCGGATCTTTTGCGGATGGTAGCCCAGCAATTGCGCCAGCACCGACAGGTCGATCACCGCCGGGTCGCCCGCCAGGGTCGGCTTGTAGGTGCTGCCGAGCTTGGCGGCGCGCGCTTCCTCTTCATCGACCCGCTGCGCCGGCAGCCAGTTGGCAATGGTCTGGTACATCAGCGCCGGCTGGATCGGCTTGGAAATGAAGTCATCCATGCCCGCGTCCAGGCAGCGCACCCGGTCTTCACTGGTGGCGGTGGCCGTCATGGCCAGCACGCGCAAGTCCGCCAGCTTCGGATCGGCGCGGATGCGCCGGGTCGCTTCCAGTCCATCCATCAGCGGCATTTGCACATCCATCAGGACGCAATCGAAACTGGCCTGGCGCAGCAATTCCAGCGCTTCTTCGCCATTGTTGGCCAGGCACACGGAGGTGCCGGCTTCTTCCAGCATTTCCAGCGCGATTTGCTGGTTGAAGGTGTTGTCTTCCACCAGCAGGATGCGGGCGTGCTTGAGTGACTGCATCACGGCGGCGGTGCGGGCCGAGGCCACCAGTTCCGCCGCCGCGTCGCTGATGGAATTGATGATTTCCGGCACCGCGCGGCTGGACACGCCCAGCTGCGCCGTGAACCAGAAGGTGCTGCCCTTGCCCGGCGTACTGGTCACGCCCACTTCGCCGCCCATCAGGTGCGCCAGCTGTTTGCAGATCGCCAGCCCGAGGCCGGTGCCGCCATGCTCGCGCGTGGTGGAGGTATCGGCTTGCTGGAAAGACTGGAACAGCTTGGCAATTTCCTGTTCGGACAGACCGATGCCGTGATCGCATACCTCGAAACGCACCAGGCACTGGCTGGCGTCCGACTGCGCGTTGACGACCTTGACGATGATGTTGCCCTGCTCGCTGAACTTGATGGCGTTGTTGGTGTAATTGATCAGGACCTGGCCCAGCCGCAACGGATCGCCGCGCAGCACCGGCGGCAGGTTGGCGTCGATCTCGAACACCAGGTTCAAGCCCTTGCCGGCCGCCTTGGGCGCCACCACCGTGGTCAGGGTCTGGATCACGTGGTCCAGTGCGAAATCCACCTGCTCGATTTCCAGCTTGCCGGCTTCGATCTTCGAGATGTCGAGGATGTCGTCGATAATGCCCAGCAAGTGTTCGCCGGCGAAGCGGATCTTTTCCAGGTAATCGCGCTGGCGCGGGTCGAGGTCGGTCTTCAGCGCCAGGTACGCCATGCCGATCACGCCATTCATCGGGGTGCGGATCTCGTGGCTCATGTTGGCCAGGAACTGGCCCTTGGCCTGGCTGGCTTCCTCGGCCAGCTGCTTGGCCTGGTCCAGTTGTTCGGTGCGGCGCGCCACCCGCTCTTCCAGGTGTTCATTCAATTCGCGCAATTCGCGTTCGGCGCGCTTGCTGTCGGTGATGTCGATCGACATGCAGATCAGGTAGGCGGACCGGCCCTGCTCATCGAAGACCGGCTTCTTGAACGTGCGCAGGTGGCGCTGTTCGCGCAAGGTCGGGTTCCAGACGGTTTCTTCGTAATCGACCAGCACGCCGCCGGCAAAGGCGTCGCGGTCGCGCGCGCGGATCGCTTCCACCACGTCCGGCGAGTGGAACGGCGTATCGTCGCCACTGTTCAATTCATGGAAGCGGAAACCGAATTGCGCTTCGCAGGCGGGATTCATCAGCTGGAAGCGGCCGTCCGGCGCCTTGATGAACAGGCCGATCGGCATCATCTTGATGATTTCCTGCAGCCGCTGCTCGCCCTGGCGCAGCGCATCTTCGCTGCGCTTGCGGTAGCTGATGTCGGTCAGTCCCACCACCG